>JFJP01012149.1_pt1 | contig 29905 bp, 28 predicted proteins | sample 431651 | NCBI WGS metagenome assembly JFJP01 (sample SAMN02602958, study PRJNA72255) | Microbial mat metagenome, whole genome shotgun sequencing project. | biome: fresh water; feature: sink hole; material: water; isolation source: purple microbial (photo- and chemosynthetic) mats found in... | reverse complement strand
GAGGCTTCATCCATCAACCGGATTGTAGCGAACAGCAAAATTTCCAAAGGCAGTTTCTATCAATATTTTGAAGATAAGATGGATGTTTTCAGGCACTTGATGGATATGCTCGCAAATGAAAAGATCGGATTTTTTAAGGGCAGGCATCCGCCAAGTACCCGTCTGGATACCTTTGGGTATTTTCACTGGATGGTCAAAACGGGCATGGAATTCAGTTCCACCCGCCCACGTCTTGTCCAAGCCATTAGCCGTGTTTTATTGATCGAAGGCATGTATTACGGGAAAGACTTTGCTGAATATCACCAGATGACCACTGATTCGCTTGCCGCAATGATCAAGCAAGCCATGAAGAATGGAGAACTCGACCCCAGTGTGGATGTGGACCTGGCTGTCATGGTCATGGATACCTGGATGAACGCTATTACGACCTACATCATGAAGGAAGGCATGAAACAAAAAGACATAATAAAATGGTCACAATCCGCAAAAACACAGGAAAAAATTGACAAGTTGTTGTATGTCATGGAATATGGTTTGCGAAAAACAGAATCGCAATTCGTAAGCAGCCATTAATGGAAAGGATAATCAACAGAATCGCAATTCGTAAGCAGCCATTAATGGAAAGGATAATCAAATGATCTTATATCTGCGCCTTGCATGGCGTAACGTCTGGCGGCATCGCCGTAGAACAATCATAATCATGTTGGCAATGGGTCTCAGCCTCTCTCTCATGATGTGGTATGACGGTTTGATGGAGGGATTCAATCAAGCCATTTACGGCAATGCAATCCGTGTCCTCGGCGGAAACATTCAGATCCACGCTAAAGGGTATCGCGCCAAAGTGGACAGCAACCCGCTTCTCCCTCTGACCGATGATCTGGCCGCCGTTCAAACAGCATTATCAAACCCTCAAGTGATCGCCGCCACACGGCGTATCGTCACGGGAGGAATGGTCACCAATCGCGAAGGAGCATTCTCACTTGAGATCATCGGCATCGAACCTGAAGCAGAGCTGCCCGTCAGCCTGATCGCAGAGAACGTCACCGACGGACGCTGGCTTACCACAGATGACCAGGATTCAATCCTGATCGGGCGTGGACTCGCAGATGTGATGAATGTTCAGGTCGGTGACCGAGTCACACTGGTCGGAAGCGATGTCCATAAGCAGAACCGTCAGCGTACGATGACGATCATCGGCATTTATGATATCGGTGTTACCTCCACTGAAAAAGGAACGGTTTACCTTTCATTGGGCGAGGCACAAGCACTTTACGGGCTTGCCGGTAAAGCCACAGAAATCCAGGTCTCGTTAAAGCAGCTTGGCATGGAGAAAAGCGTCATTGCCTCCATCTCACCCATCCTGCCTGGATATGAAGTTGAATCCTGGGAACAGAACTATCCCGAACTCGGCACTGCCGTCAACAGAAAAGATTCAGTGATGAATATTTTCAGCGTCATCATCATCATGATCGCGGGTATCGGTATTCTGAATCTCCTGCTCATGGCTGTTTATGAACGCACACGCGAGATCGGATTGCTTGGCGCAATGGGACTCAAACCGCGTCAGATCGCCACGTTGTTTATTCTCGAAGGGACGCTGATCGGGGTAGCTGGCGCGGCATTGGGCGTGGTGCTGGGTTTGATCATCAACGGCATATTGGGACAGGTCGGCATGGATTTCGCTTCATATGCCGATATGACCGACTACATGGCTTTGATCAGCGGGCGCGTTTATCCCACACTTGGCTTGGATAGAGCGCTTTGGCGTGTGATCACAGTCATTGTCATTTGTACGCTCGCCGCATGGATACCCGCCCGCGAGGCTGCCCGCCGTGAGCCTGCCGAAGCTCTGCATTATGTGTAATTTATCCGCACCTAGCAAAGTCGAAGCTCCACACCAACATCCTTCGACTTAGCTTAGGACGAAGTAAGGTAACTTATGATCCAACTATTTAAAATGGCATTTCGTGATCTGGGGCGCAACAAACGTCGTTCCATACTATCCGCCCTCGCAGTTTCTGTTGGGATGACGCTGCTGCTTTTGATGGCATCAGTGCTGGCAGGTGAAATGCGTGGTGCGCTCCAGAACAGCATTCAACTCCAAAGCGGACACTTGCAAGTGCGCGCCAAGACATATGAAGAAAATAAGATCAGCCTGAAATGGGAAGACTTGATCGCAGATCCCCAGCAGGTAATCGCCAAACTGACAACCATCCCACAGGTCAAAGTCGCAACACCGCGTTTAATAGCAAGCGGTATTGTTACGCTTAAAGATAATTCGAAAGGTGTGCAAGTCGTCGGTATTGATCCCACCTCTGAAGCAAACCAGATATTTCGTCAGGGAATTCTCGCGGGAGATTTTCTCACATCCGATGACCGGGAAGGCATCATCATCGGCAGACCACTAGCAGAAAAATTCAATGTGCAGGTTGGAGATCAGGTCAGTTTATTGATCAACAGATCCAGCGGCGATACGGATGAGCAGCTATTCACTGTACGCGGCATCTTTACCACAAATACAATGAACTACGACGAAAACACGGTGTTTATGCCGCTCGCCAAAGCGCAGACATTCGCTGACGCAGAGGATCATGCCAGCTTGATCTTCGTCATGCTACAGGATCAATCTCAAGCTGATGCCGTCGCTGCCGCCCTGCAAAGCTCCGATTATCAAATAATTACATGGTTGAAGTTAAACGAACTCACCGTGCAGCTCGAAGACTTTGCGAACTCGTATATGTATATTTTATATCTGATCATCCTGGGAATCACAGCTACGGTTGTTGTCAACACTCTGGTGATGGCTGTTTTTGAGCGCACACGCGAAATTGGCATCCTCTCAGCCATTGGAATGAAAGGCAGACGCATCATGGCCATGTTCCTTGCGGAAGCAACCTTGCTTGCCACAGGCGGCGTCTGCGGCGGGTTAATCCTCGGCGGGCTTGTGGTCGCCTACTTCACAAAGTATGGAATTTATATTGGCGACTACGGCGTAAGCGGTATCCTGATGGGTGACACAATATATGCTTATCTCACAATGCAGGACGTAACCTCATTGACTCTTGTCACATACGTCATTACTCTCATCGCTTCGCTATATCCAGCCACGCTTGCCGCGCGTATGGAGCCTGTTGAAGCTTTACATGGAAAATAAACCGCCAAGATCTGATAGATTTCATGGTGATGCTGACAGCTTGGAATCCTGTGAAGCAAAATCTGTCTGGTTAATCAAGACTTTGTGAAAACCTGTCAGGTCTTAAACAAGGAGAAACAAAATGGAAGTCGCAAAACTCACAAACATTACCCGCAATTTTAAAGTCGGTGAAGTGGAAACACGCGCTCTGCGCGGTGTGGATTTATCAATTCAATCCGGGGAATTTACAGCTTTGGTTGGTCCCTCTGGTTCCGGTAAAACCACTCTGCTTCAGTTGATCGGCTGTCTCGACCAGCCCACCTCTGGCACTGTGGTCATCAATGGACAAGATGCCACCAGATTGAGTCGCAATCAACGCGCAGATTTACGCAAAGCTGAGCTGGGATTTATTTTTCAATTTTTTGCGCTTATCCCCACTTTAACCGCGTATGAAAATATCGAGATGCCCCTGCTCCTCCATCGTCAAAAAGAGAACGAACGAAAGAAACGTGTGATGGAATTACTCAAAGGCGTCAGCCTCGAAGATCGCGCTCATCATCGCCCCGACCAACTCAGTGGCGGACAACAACAGCGCGTCGCCATTGCCCGCGCACTAGCCACCAATCCTCTCATCGTCCTTGCTGACGAACCCACCGCAAACCTCGATACTGAAAACGGTAGACAGGTAATGGAGATCATGAAGAGGCTCAATGAGGAAACAGGCGTCACTTTCATCTTCGCCACCCATGATCCACGCGTCATCAAATACGCTGCGAGGGTGGTCACGCTCGAAGATGGATTGATCGTAAAAGATTTACAGGGGTAAAACTTTCCCTGGCAGGTGTCCACTGAATCGCTGATTCCAAAAAAAATCCTGATCTTCAGAGTCTCGACCAACCTGCGTCTTCATAAAACCTGTACAAAACCTGTACAGTCTGATAAGATCGGGACATTGAAAAAAGTAATACTGCAAATAGTGCATGGAGATAAATATAATGAAAAAGGCTTTTTGGATATACACCAGCGTTCTAGCGCTTATACTTTCAGCATGCGGTGCATCTGCCACATCAACGGCTATTCCCACCGTAGCGCTGGATACGGCAGCACCGTCATCCTCTTCCGGGAATGCGTCTGCTTCTGCAATCGTTGTCCCTGTTAAGAAAATTGAATTGTCATTTCCCCTGTCAGGTGCAGTAAAAACCGTTGAGGTAACAGAAGGAGATTCAGTCACCTCAGGTCAACCGCTGGTCAGACTTGAAACCGCGATCCTTGAAGCAAAAGTCAAGGAAGCAGAAGCAAAGGTCGTCACCATTAAAACGCAGCTCGCGTATTTAATCCGCACCGGTACGTCTCAGGAAAGATACGATGCTGCACAAGCCGATATTGACAGCGCGCAAGCACAGGCGGATATTGTCAAAGCACAACTCACACAAGCCACACTCACCGCGCCTTTCGATGGCACAATCGCATCGGTTGAAATTTCACCTGCAGAGTTTGCCAACCCGGGACAGATCGTGATCGTAATGGGCGATCTATCGCACTTCCAAATTGAAACAACAGACATGAGTGAAAAGAACATCCCTGATATAAAAATTGGACAAACTGCGACCGTATTTATTGAAGCGCTTGATCAGGATTTCAGCGGCAAAGTGGTTGACATTGCCCGTTTCTCTGAAACAGTTGGCGGCGATGTGGTTTTTAAAGTCACCATTGAACTCGATGACCAGCCTGAAGGTTTACGCTGGGGCATGAGCGCCGAAGTAAATATTGAAACAAAATAGTGAGACTCTCATGAAGAAATTATTATGGACAGCGTCCCTTGTGTTGACCGTGACTCTCGCGGCATGTGCAGGTGCGCCGACCGCCACCCCGCCTCCTGCCGCACCTGCAACTGAATCCGCCCCTACAGGCTTGATCCTGTCTGACGGTGTAGTTGCTTCTGCCGAAGCCGTACCCCTACAGGATACACAAATCAGCTTCCGTATCCCGGCACCAGTGAAGGAAGTTCTTGTCAATGAAGGTGAGGTGGTGGCGGCAGGTCAAACCCTGATGACCATCTACTCACCCGACCTTGAACTTGCTGTCACATCCGCCGAATTAGACATGCAAGCTGCAGAATGGGAATACCAATATTGGATCCCCGCCCGCCTCGACCGTCCACCAGAACGACGCCAACAAGCCGCAGCAGAGTTGGAAGAATCACGAGCAAAATTAGAAACTGCAAAAGCGAACTTTACGCAAACCTCCCTGGCAGCGCCATTTAATGCAGTTGTAGTGGACGTCAAAATACAACCGGGTCAATTTGCACAGGCAGGTCAGGTTGTAATTGTCCTTGGCGACCTTGCCCACATGCAGATCAAAACCACAGACCTGAGCGAGCGTGATATACCCGCAGTGCAAATGGGTCAAACTGCAAATATTTACGTTGAAGCATTGGACGCCACGGTCACGGGCAAAGTTGTACGAATCTCACCCGTTTCAGAAACTGTCGGCGGGGATGTGGTCTTTCCTGTTACGATCGAGTTGGATGAACAGCCCCAAGGTCTGCTATGGGGCATGAGTGCTGAAGTCGAGATACAAACAAAGTAAACAATCAGATCACTTTCTTAAAGTACCTGAAGGTCCAAACGATGGAAGTAAAATAAGAGCGTTGGATAACCCCAGCGCTCTTATTTATTAATGACCCATGGATAAAAAAGGAGAACACCATGACCAAGATCACCGTCATCGGAGCGGGCAGCGCATCATTTGGAGAGAACACGCTTGCCGCGTTGATGCGCTCAAAAAAACTTCGCGGTGCGCATCTCGCGCTGGTAGACCGGAACATCCAAAGCCTTGAAATCATCCACAGACTTGCAAACAGACTCAACAAGGAATGGGATTCGGGATTCACGATCAGCGCCCATGCAAATCACAAAGACGCACTTGATGGCGCAAACTTTGTTGTCTCCGCCATAGAAGTCGGTCCGCGTGAAGAGTTATGGAAATCAGATTATGAGATCACCTTGAAATACGGTGTACAGCAACCCTACGCTGAGAACGGCGGACCCGGGGGATTCATTCACGCCGCACGCAACATCACACCGCTAATGGAAATTGTCCACGACATGGAAGAAGCGTGTCCCAATGCGTGGTTCATCAATTTCACCAATCCCATGGTGAGGATTTGCGATGCAGTCAATCGTCACAGCAAAATAAAAGTAGTTGGATTGTGTCATCAGATCTACGCGGGTTATGGCATGGTGGGATGTGCGCTTGCGAAAGACCTTGGCATCGAAATCCCTGAAGGGCTGGACGGCATGCAAGCAGACATTATGCAGCATCCGTTACAGCAAATGGTGAAGCATCAGACACTCCCCCTGATCGACATCCGTGCCGCAGGAACGAATCATTTTTCCTGGATCATATCCGTGCATGACAAGCGGACGGGGGAGGATCTGTATCCGCTTTTGAGAAAACGTTTCTTTGAACTGGATGAAAAATTTGAACCGCTCACCCGCCGCATCTTTCACGACTTTGGCATGTTCCCTGTTCCCGGGGATACCCACCTCTGTGAATACCTCCCATGGATGAGCGATCCGGTCACAAAGCCCTGGGACAAGTTCAAGATCCGCTTGTATGATTGGGAACTTATGGCTGGCTTGCGTGATTTCAGCCTTGACAGACTCAATGAAATGGCAAATGGCAACATGTCTGTTGATGGCTTGCGCGACGCAGACTCTGAAGGCGCGCTGGAGATGATAGAGAACATTACCTGCGCAGGAGAGCATTATCATCTCGCAGCCAACCTTCCAAATGCAGGACAAATAGCCAATTTACCCCTGGGTGCAATTGTCGAGACCCCGGTCATGGTAAATGGCGCGGGCATTCATCCTGTTCACATGGGCGCTTTACCTGAAGCCATTGCAGAACTTTGCCGCCGTGAACTGATGACCTCGCAATTGGGCGTGGATGCCGCCGTGGAAGGCAGTTACGAGAAAGCGCTGCAGTGCCTTTTGCTTGATCCTGTGATCCACGATCTTGATTCTGCCAAGCACATCCTGGATGATTATTTAAAAACATACAAGGAACACCTGCCACAATTCTAAACGAGCCTGATTGAACAGGCGGTTCACACACCATAAAAAGCCCCGAGAAAAGAGGCGCGGAACAATATTCCGCGCCTCTTTTCTTAAAGACGTTAATGACCTTAATAACCTTAATGAAACACAAACAAACACATCAAAAGCATTCAATAATATTTTAAGATAACTGTATATTCAAAAACCTTTACATAAATCAATATATAGATACAATGGATATGTAAATAATGTTTTTATTTATTCAACAACATCGATCACACATACAACACAAGATCGTAAATGCATATTTATAAAATTAAAATAACAAACAGAGAAAAACAACAACAAAGGATTGATTATGTATATTTGCGTATTGGCAAGCCTTCCAGACGATAACGATATCCCCTACGACCCATCGGCATATATGAACGGATACCGGTGGAAACAGCATCTCGTGCAACCGAGGGATGTCGAAAAACAAATCCGTGACCTGATGGATGAAGGCGTTGAAGCATTCATAAACCTGTGCGATGGAACACCGGATGATGCGCTTTCAGGCATTGCTCTGGTGAATGCACTTGAAAAATATAACGCCGCTTTTACTGGTGCGGATTCAAAATTTTTTGACCCCACGCGTGACGAAATGAAAAGCGCCGCACGCCGCGTTTCTGTTCCCACGCCGAACTGGATCTTTGTAAGCCGCGTGGAAGATGCCGAGAAGATCGTTAAACGCCTGAAGTTCCCCATGCTGGTCAAACCACCGCATGGTTATGCCAGTGTGGGTATTCGCCGCAATTCACGGGTTGAGAATATTGAACAATTACGCGATCAATTAAAAGTTGAGATCAGTGAGTTTGGACGCGCGTTAATTGAAGAGTTTATTGAAGGACGCGAATTCACCTGTCTCATTGCAGAAAATCCTGACGACCCCAAAAAGCCGCTCACATTCACACCTGTTGAATTTATTTTCCCAAGCGGCGAGTCCTTCAAGCATTATGACATGAAATGGGTTGAGTACGAAAAAATGTCCGTGGCTGTTGTGAATGACCCTAAAATTCAAAAGACCCTGCGCGAGCAGACCATGCGTGTCTTTAAGGAATTGGGCGGCAATGGCTACGCCCGCTGCGATTACCGCATGGATGCCAGCGGTACGATCTACATGCTCGAGATCAACCCGAATTGCGGCATTTTTTATCCGCCTCATGAGCCAGGCTCGGCGGATTTCTCCCTGCTGAATGACCCGACCGACCATACCAAGTTCATGAAACTGATCATCCGCAATGCCCAAATGCGACAGGCGCGCATCGCTGCGGAAAGAATGATCAAGCGCCAGCCCCGCAAACGCATCATCGAAGTCGAGCAGATGGCTTACACCTAAATAAAAATGGACACGGAAAACGTGTCCATTTTTATTGAGTCAGTGGAGGAGAGATAATCACCAGATACGGCGAACTTCCTGCAACAAGTGGCTGCCGTGAACACTGCACACCAGCGCAAGTGTCATATAATGCGCGTGCAGTAATATCAAGTCCTGTTTTCCCCTTCGACCAGACTTGCTCCCTCGCTTGCCTTACAAACGTAAACGCTTGCGTCCAGGCCTGAAATCTTCCTGTACGCGGCGGAAACGGCATTAGTAAACTCCTGGGTACTCTCCGCATGTACAAGCGCCACTGCACAACCGCCAAAACCCGCGCCGGTCATCCGCGCACCGTAGCAACCGGGTTGTGACTGCGCACATTCAACAATTTGATTAAGCGCTTCGTTGGTCACTTCAAAGTCATCCCGCAGGCTGACATGGCTGGCATTGAATAACTCGCCCAGACGTTGTACATCTCCAACTTTCATCGCCTGAACGGCTTCCAGGACGCGCGCGTTCTCTGTGATGACATGCCTCGCTCTCCTGGTAACGACTTCGCTCAACCCGCTTCTTTTTTCAAACTCATCCACGCTTACATCACGCAGCGCTTTTACCCCAAACCAGCGCGCTGCTTCTTCACATTGGTTCCGCCTCTCGTTATAAGCCGAATCCACAAGTCCGCGCCGGGTGGATGTATCCAAAATCACCACAGACGAATTTTCGGGCAGGGGCGCATGTTGATATTCCAATGTACGACAATCCAAAAACAATGCGTAGCCTTTCCTGGATGCTGCACTGGCCATTTGATCCATAATGCCGCAATTGACACCAACCCAATCGTTCTCGGCTTTCTGAGAGATCCTTGCCATTTGAGCCGCATCCCACGCAAACCCAGAACCTGCCGCAAAAGCACGTGCCGTTGCAAGCTCCACTGCGGCGGAAGATGACAGTCCTGCGCCACGCGGCACGTCGCCTGTCATGACAGCATTGAATCCTTTCAGTTCATATCCCGTCTTTTGCAAGAAGTATGCAACACCCTTAATGTATTCGCTCCAACCCTCACCCTTTGAGAGGGATTGCAAATCAAAGACCGAATCAACATCAAGATCAAGGGAGCGGATGCAGACAGTGAAATCAGTCCGGGGTGTTAATGCAATCCACACCGCATGATCAATTGCCATTGGCAGGACAAATCCATCGTTATAATCGGTGTGTTCGCCAATCAGGTTTACACGTCCAGGTGCGCGGACGATAAACTCAGGTTTGGCATTAAAATAAGCGGAGAAAGATTGCTCGAGAGTTTTCGTTTCCATAATCGCATTTATACCATAGAGGCACTGTGACCGAGCTTGAGTTGCTTGAGAAATATGAACCTGTTTTACGCTTTGCGAAAAGCGAGCGTTTTTTTCCAATGGCTGTCGATGCTTATGTGCAGGGGTGTTCACTCTTTGCAAGCGGACCGCAGGGCGTGATGGAACTGATCCCCAAGAACGATGAACCGCTGATCACGCGGATCGGAAAGTTGAAAAGCGATCAGTTTTATCTGCGCTTCATCAACAAGACACTGAACGATTCTGACGTGTGGGTTTGGCTGGCGGTTCTTTCAGCGTTGGGCATTGCAGCAGGAGGGTTCACTGCGGGCGCAGCAGGGGTGGAAACCGCGCTTATTGTTGTATTCATTGCCGGCTCAATCCTATTTATGCTTGCATCTCCAGTCCGATTAAGGATCATTCCAGCCGCAGCGGCGGCTTTATTTTTTATTACGCTTGAAATTGTGCCCATCTGGTTTTTTCTTCACCGGAGCAGATACATCAGCATTGCGGTGGAATATTTTATCCTTCTGCCGATCTATTTGGTCGTATTGTTCTATCTTTCTGTCCGGACCATGAAGTTCATCCTTGAACATATTATTCCTGAGGGACCGGGCCTGGTTATGGATGTTCTTTCACAAGCCACCGAGAAGATCGCGCAGGAAGCCTATTTGAAGTACATGAACATACTTGAAACAAATCCCCAGCCTGTTTATTATGGACGTGTTCTTTATGAAACAGACGACAAATCAAATCACTGGACGATCCTGCAGTATCATTTCTTCTACGCCTTCAATGACTGGCGGCTGGCTGCAAACGGCATGAATCATCACGAAGGGGATTGGGAAATGGTTGCGGTTTACTTGAAGAATGATGATCCGTATGCGGTTTTATTCTCACAGCATGGCGCGGGCGACATAAAAAAATGGGGAACGGTGGATGTGGCGGCCGACCCAAATGGAGAAAAAACAACACACCCGCTGGTGTATGTTGCACTTGGCTCCCACGCGAATTACGGCAAGCCTGAGGTGATCCGTTCTCCAACCATATATAAAGCGGGCAGGATCCAACAAATACTCTTCTGGATCGATGGGCTGATCCACTATATATTTTTATTACTCAACCCAAATCAAAAGGCGCGCCAGATCGCTTTGAAAGAGATTGCGGAAAAGGGGGCAGACCTTCTTACCCAGGATGCTTTTGCTCATTTGCACGATGAAACCGATCATTTTATGGTCAGCCTGCCGATGGAAATGGCGACAGGTGATGGGTACCGCGCTGGCTACAGAAGCGCCTTCCTACATGAGCGCATGATGAAATCAGAAAGTTACCTAAAGCGCAGAAAATCCGACCGCAAGACAACGCGGCCGAAGATGAATGACTGGAAGCGAAATTTCATGAATTCAGAACCTGATTGGGTACAATATAAGGGTTTGTGGGGAGTCAAGAGCTGGCTGATCGAGGAGTCGGGACCGCCTGGTCCAAAATGGGACAGACCCAGGAAGGATCAGGCTGGGGTTAATGAAAGAATGCGCTGGGGCAAGCCCTTAATCTGGCTTGCTGAATTGGAAAAATCTTAGCATTAAGCACCATCAATTAATAAGGAGAAAGCCATGTCTGTTCCACAAGTTCTCGAAGTTGCTATCGGTCTTATCCTCGTTTTCTATATCCTGGGTGCCATTGTCTCGCTGATCACGCAGTGGATCAATGAGTTTTTTGAAACGCGCGGCAAGGCGCTGGAACGGTATCTGGTTAAAATTGTCGGCGACAAAAAGATAGGCGATTTTATCAGCCTCCCACAACTGCAAGCGTTGCGTCCTATCCGCTACAAGAATATGTTCAGTGTATTTGGCGCAATCACCGAACCTAAAAAGATCGAAAAGATACCAGTTGCCACACTGGTGGATGCGTACTTTGACCTTGCGGGGTTAACCGCAAATCAGGAATTAAATCTCCTCGAATTGGCTGAATTGGTCGACAAATTGCCCGACTCTGACGGGAAGCGGGCATTCATTCGCTGGATCAACCAGGGCGTGACCAGCATCGAAGACCTGCGGAAGCGCACCACGGCTTACTTCACAGGCATCCTGGAGCAAGCTGCGTCAACATTCCGCGCGAATGCCCGCAGTTTTGTTATTATGATGTCGATCGGCATTACCGTTCTGTTTGGCACTGACAGTATTCAACTGGCAAAGACGCTTTGGACAAATGCAGAATTGCGAATGCTTGCTGTTGCCAAGGCAGAAGTGGTGGCTGCCCAGGAAGGATCAAGCGCAAGCATTGATGATTTGATCCGGGAACTGAGCGACCTCACAATCAGGATCGGCTGGTGGAACACGGATCATCCTGCGGCGGATGCCGCAGTAATGGATTGGGTTTTGTTCATCATTCTGAAAGTAGTCGGACTTGGCTTGACAGCCGCCGCAGTATCACAAGGCTCCTCCTTCTGGTATGACCTTTTGAAAAAAATAACTTCACCTTCGACAAGCACCAGCAGCAGTAAGAGCAGCGAGGGCAGCAGCAGCAGCAGCGCAAGCAGCAGCAGCGGATAGATGTACGATGGGAAAATAAATTCCGAGGTGATGAGCCTCGGAATTTATGCGGTAAAATCCGTCGGTCAAATCAACCATTTATAGTTTTAGGAGAAAAGAACATGATTACTATTCGCACTGATATTTTCAAACTCGGTGATAAATTCGCCACTTTATTGGGTGATGAAGTAAAAGTTGGACAGACAGCCCCGGAATTCACTTCTGTTGTTCCAGGCTGGGGGCCGGTAAATCCCCTGCAGGAATCCAAAGGCAAGGTGATCATTCTTTCCGCAGTGCCTTCATTGGACACTGATGTATGCGACCGCGAGACACGCCGTTTTAATGAAGAGGCAGCAAAGCTGGGAGAAGACATCATTATCTATACCATTAGTACGGATTTCCCCATGGCGCAAAAGCGCTGGTGCGGCGCAGCGGGTGTGGACAAGGTGAAGGTTGTCTCGGATGTGCTTGATGCCGAATTCGGTATCAAGTATGGTTTGCTGATCAAGGAACGCCGCTATCTGCGCCGCTCAGTATTTATTGTGGGTCGCGACGGGAAATTGGTTTATGTCAATTACCTGCCCGTGCTGGGACAAGAGCCAGATTACGATGAAGTGATCAATGCAGCAAAAATGGCATTGAAGTAAACAAGGACCACAATCCGATCTCGAATCCTGTCACACTGTTGACGGGATTTTTTATGCAAAAAAAACTGACAGGCAGAACGTGGAGGATGTATGAGCGAAGCAAGAAAAACCTTCTGGGATGGCGTGCGCGCGGAGTTACCGTTGCTGGTGGGCGTATTTCCCTTCGGCATGATCTACGGTGCGCTAGCCCTGGATGCCGGACTTTCCAAAGGGGCTTCGCAAATGATGTCTTCCATTGTGTTTGCAGGGTCGGCGCAATTTGTGACAACGCAGCTTGTTTCAGACGCTGCTCCCGCGCTGGTCATCATCATGACCATTGCAGTGGTTAACCTGCGGCATATGTTATACAGCGCGTCTCTCGCGCCCTATTTAAAAGACCTTTCACTAAAATGGAAAGTGCTACTCTCCTATTTATTGACAGATGAAGCCTACGCCCCAAGCGCACTTGAATACGAGCGGACGGGAGTCAAGCCAAAAAGTCATTGGTTCCTGCTGGGCGCGGGCTTCACGCTCTGGTCCATCTGGCAGATCAGCACCGCGTTTGGAATATTCCTGGGTGCCGCCATCCCCGAAAACTGGCAACTGGATTTTGCCTTACCCCTGACGTTCATTGCGATGGTGGTTCCCGCCCTAAAAAATCGTCCGATGATCGCAGCAGCAGTCAGCGCAGGAATGGTTGCACTGGCTGCCTATGGACTTCCATTCAAGTTAGGGTTGATCCTCGCCGCAATGACCGGCATTGTAATCGGGACAGTATTTGAGGGTAAAAAATGAACATCTGGCTGATTATGCTCATCGGTGGTTTGATCACATTTGGAATGCGGTTCTCCCTCATCTTTTTATTCGGCAAATTTGAAATTCCGGAAACCATGCGCAAGGCGCTGCACTATGTCCCACCTGCCGTGCTTTCTGCGATCATTTTCCCTGAATTACTTTATCGTTCCAGTCAAATAGATTTTTCACTCGGCAACACGCGCCTATTAGCCGGGGTCATAGCCATCCTCGCAGCTTGGTTTTCAAGAAACACTCTGCTTACCATCCTTACGGGGATGATTGCCTTACTTCTCCTGCAAGCGGTTATGGGTACTTGACGCCTTTTCCCTTTCCCCGTAAGATAACCCCGTAATAGAACAAAAATTCACTCACCACAAAAATTTAATTCTTTTCCTTTAATTACACAAGCGATCTTCAAGGATAAAAGTTTTGGAGTTAATATGGAACTTGGTATCGTTCGAAAAATAGACATTGACCGCGAAATGCAACAATCCTATCTCGATTACGCGATGAGCGTAATTGTGGCGCGCGCCCTGCCTGATGCCCGTGACGGACTCAAACCGGTACAAAGGCGCATTCTGTACGCGATGTACGACATGGGGATCCGTGCGGATTCGGCATATAAAAAGTCTGCCCGTATTGTAGGTGAAGTGCTTGGTAAATACCATCCGCATGGTGACTCAGCAGTGTACGAAGCAATGGCGCGCATGGCACAGGATTTCTCCATGCGAACGCTGCTTGTGGATGGTCAGGGAAATTTCGGTTCTGTGGATGGCGATCCGCCCGCAGCCATGCGTTATACCGAAGCGCGACTCACCTCTGCAGCGCTGGATATCCTCTTTGACCTGAATAAAGACACGGTAAATTTCGTTCCGAACTTTGACGATACTCTTGATGAGCCAAATGTACTTCCCGCCGCACTGCCCAATCTTTTGGTTAATGGCGCCACCGGCATCGCCGTCGGGATGGCAACATCCATCCCGCCACATAACCTCAGCGAAGTCGTGGATGCACTCGTCTATATGCTCGAAAAATGGGATAAGCTTGATGACATTGATGTTGAGCAGTTGATGAAATTCGTCAAAGGTCCTGACTTTCCCACGGGCGGTCTCATCATCCAAGAGAAGGGGGATGAGGGAATCGAATCTGCGTATGGTACCGGGCGTGGAAAAATCACGGTGCAGGCGAAGGCGCATGTCGAAGAGATGGAGCGCGGCAAGAACCGCATTATAGTGACCGAACTTCCGTACATGGTCAACAAATCCAGTTTGATCGAACGAATTGCCGAGCTGGCGCGGGATGGACACCTCGAAGGTTTGTCTGATCTGCGGGATGAATCTGACCGACAGGGCATGAGAATTGTCCTGGAAATGACAAAAAATGTCGAACCTGAAACTGTTCTACGTGAACTCTACAAACGCACTCCAATGCAGACCACCTTCGGCATTAACCTACTGGCGTTGGTGGATGGTGAACCCCGGACCTTAACTTTGAAGCAGGCGCTTCGTGTGTACGTTGAACACCGCTTGTCGGTCATCAAACGCCGGGCTGAATTTGATCTGGCAAAGGCGAAAGCCCGAGCCCACATCCTTGAAGGCTATATGGTTGCATTGAAAAATCTGGATGAGATCGTCGAGTTGATCCGTTCCGCGCCCGATGTGGATGCCGCCCGCTCAAAATTGATGAAACGCTATAAGTTGAGCGAGCTCCAAGCCAACGCAATCCTCGATATGCAACTACGACGCCTCGCCGCGCTTGAACGCAAAAAAATTGAGACAGAATACAAGGAAGTCAACGCCACCATCAAAGACCTGACCGACCTGCTGAAAAACCCCAAGCGGATGCGCGGCGTGGTGGCAGATGAATTGCTAAAGGTGAAGGAAGCTTACGGCGACCGCCGCCGTACCCAAATCATCAACCTTAAAGCAGGCAAGGCCGCCAAGTTGTTAACCGCCACTGACCTAATTCCAGAACAAACTGTGTGGGTCGGCGTGACCGAAGACGGACTGGTCTCACGGACACACGATGACAAACAACCCAAGCATTCAGGCAATGACGCGCCTCGATTCCTGGTCAAGGCTTCAACAACCGACACCATCTTTTTTGTGAGCGAACTCGGCAAAGCGGCTGCAGTTGCCATTCACCTCATTCCCGAAGCTGAAAAATTAAGCGACGGCACGATGTATTTCAAAATCTCTCCACTGACCGAAAACGACCCGCTCACAGCAGTCTTATCAATCCCATCTGTTAAATCGTCGCTTGGGGAAGAAACCTGCATACTCACTGTTACCCGCTTCGGCATGATCAAGAAGACACTCATCAGCGAACTGCCAGGTCCCTCCGCACAAACCTTCACCCTCACCCGCGTCAACGACGGCGATGCGCTGATCGGGGTCGCTCTGACCGACGGCAGGAAGGAATTGCTGCTTGTTACCGCTGGCGGCATGGCAATCCGCTTTAAGGAAGATGACGTACGCCCAATGGGACTTGTTGCGGCAGGCGTAAACGGCATGAAACTCGAAGATAATGACATTGTCATCGGTGCAGAAATCCTGCCCGCCGAAGGAGAAATCTTCCTGATGACCAGTGACGGAAAAGCCAAGCGTGTTGCCGAAAAGGAGTTCCCAAGACAGGGACGTTATGGCAAAGGTGTAGTTGCGTGGGACCTGCCCAAGAAAGTCAACATTGCAGGGGTGGTTTCCGGCAAGCCAAATCACATGGCAACCATCCATCTCAGCAAAGGAGCACCCAAATCCACACGGCTGGATGCTGTTACCATTCGCAAGCGCGCCGCCACAAAGGGTGACACCGTTGTGGAAATAAAAGCGGGCGACGAAGTTTTGTCCGTGAATGTCGGCTGGAGCGTGGAAAAGTTCGTAAAGACAGTTAAGGAAGAGAAGAAAGAAGTAAAGAAGAAGGAAGAAATAAAAAATAAGAAAGCGGCCGAAAAAAAGGCAACTCCCACAAAGAAAACAGCGGGAAAGAAGAAAAAATAAATAACCCCGCCTGCCGCGACAGAGCTTCCTGATTTGATAATTCATAAATTGCCGAATCAGAGCCATTGAGGTATAATTTTACGCCACTAACTGACAGCCAACTCCCTGCAATGGGGTTTGCAATCATCATTAAAATAATAAGGAAGTATTTCGAATGGTAAAAAGAACATACCAGCCCAAGATCCGCCGCCGCGTGCGTGTACACGGTTTCCGACAACGCATGTCCACTGCCGACGGGCGTAACGTATTAAAGCGCCGTCGCTTGCGTGGTCGCCATCAATTAACGGTCAGGTCCAACGAGCACGTCAAGAAAGTCCGTTGGTAAGTCTCTGCGGGTTGTAGTGCAGAGATACAAGAGGCGCGGGTGCAGCGTAAATTTCGTCTGACCCGATCTGAAGATTTCAAGCGGGTGCGGCGAACTGGTAAGTCTTATGCCCACCCGCTTGCTGTGTTAGTTGTACACGCCAGTGAAACATCCACCCATGCGCGTGTTGGTGTTATTGCAGGCAAAACAACAGGCAATGCAGTTCATCGCAATCGAGCCAAGCGGCTTTTACGCGAAGCACTGCGACCCCACTTAAAATCTTTTACATCTGGTTGGGACTTGATCCTGATTGCCCGTCCGCCGCTTGTAACTGCCACGCTAGCAGATACCCGCGTTGCGTTGGAAAACTTATTCCGACGCGCTCAAATCCTCCCTGCGGATGAATCCTGAAGAAGATATCCATTCACATGAATATTCCAGCGAACCACGGCTGCGTGATATGCCGCGTACGCTGTTCAACGTGCCACGCATTCTTTTGCTGGCATTGATTCGTTTATACCAGATGGTGATCTCACCTGGATTGCCCGCCAATACCTGTCGCTTCTATCCATCCTGCTCTCATTATGGTTATCAGGCTATTTACAAGCACGGCGTGTTGAAAGGCTCTTTGATGGCAACGTGGCGCGTGTTGCGCTGCAATCCATTCAATTCAGGCGGATACGACCCCGTTCCCTAGCGATTTTTGTCATGACAGTTCATTATCTGCCATGAATGATGAGGAGAAGTAACCAACTTGAACACAAAACGACTGATACTGATTTCGTTGATAGCGCTTGGCGCAATTTTCCTGAGCGCCTGTTCGGGAGCACCAGTAGCCAATAACTGGCACGGACTCGCCGCAGATACAGAACATGCCTACATTTCCGGCGGCTCTTTTGTTTATGCTGTAGACCTGAAAACAGGCAGTGAAGTTTGGCGCTATCCTGCCGAGGCTGATAGCAAATTACTATTTTTTGCCACCCCCATCCTCACTGCAGATGGTCAACTTCTGATCGGCAGTGCGGGGACAAATCATTCCTTTGTCAGCCTTGACCCTGCCACTGGCAAGGAGAAATGGACAGCATCCTTTACCAAAGGCAAAGGCGCGTACCTGGCCTCTCCACTCGTTGTAAATGAGACTATCTATGCGCCCAACACCGATGGTTTCGTCTATATTCTTGATTTGAGTGGTAATGAAATTGCAGACCCCATAGAGCTAAGCGGCGCGCTTTGGTCAGCACCGTCCACGGACGGCAGCTTGCTCTATGTCACCTCTCTTGATCACAATTTCCATATCATTGATATTGCCACTGGCAAGACCGCCCCTGCCATTGACCTGGGCGGCGCCGTCCCGAGCAGCCCTGCAGTTGGCGCTGATGGTGTCTATGTCGGCTCATTTGCTGCCACGATCGAGTTCATTCAACCCAATGGCAGCCATGAAGTCATTGCCACTGCCAAAAACTGGATCTGGGGTGCACCCGTGTTGGACGGCGATTTGTTGTATTATGCAGACCTCGACGGCAAAGTCTATTCGCTTAATGCCGCCTCTGGTGTTCAAAATTGGGGTATCCAGCCAGATGGTCCCGTTGTGGCGAGCCTGCTTGTATCAGGTGACCAGATATACGTTGGTACTGAATCAGGCACCCTCTTCGCTTTGGATCGTGAAGGTAAAACCGTCTGGGAAAAAGAATCTGGCGGCGCGATCTATACCACACCCGTTGCTGCGGGTGATTTAATTCTCGTCGCCCCCTACCAGGCGGAAATTGCCCTTGTTGCGTATGACACGCAAGGCAAACAAGCCTGGACGTTTGCGCCAGAGAAATAAGGAAACTGACCCATGTGGGATACCATTATCATCAACCCCATGACCAACACTTTATTGTGGATCTATGACATGCTTGGGCATGGTCCACACCTGTTTGGTTTGGCAATCATTCTTTTTACCATCCTTATCAAAGTAATTACCTGGCCTTTGAATGCCTCGCAGGTAAAAGGCGCGCAAGCCATGCAGGAATTACAGAATGACAAGGATTGGCAGGAAATCCAGAAGAAATACGCAAAGGACAAGGAAAAACTTGCCCAGGAACAAATGCGTGTTTATAAGGAAAAAGGCATAAACCCCTTTGCATCCTGTCTGCCGACTCTCGTTCAATTCCCCATTATCATTGGTCTATATCAAAGCATTACACACGCGCTTTCTGCAACGCCGTTTGACATGCTCAAACTTGCGCGTGCCATTTACCCATTCCAGAATGTGGAAAATATCATTCCGCTCAACAGTAAATTTTTATGGATGGATTTGGGACGCCCTGAATCCATTCAGATCCTGGGCTTTGGATTACCGACCCTTGCGATCATTGTGGCTATTACCACTTATATCCAGTCCAAGTTGACCATGCCGACTTCGACCAACCCCAACGACCAGAGCGCCCAAATGTCCAGCATGATGAGCATTTACATGCCGCTCCTGCTCGGCTGGTTTGCGTTGAACTTTGCATCAGGGATTTCAGTTTATTTTATTGTAAGTAACCTGCTGGGTATTGTTCAATATGCCGCAACAGGACGCGCCAATTGGAGCAACCTTTTGCCCGGCGGCAACAAAAATAAAAAATCTTCCACCAAAAAATAGGGAGGCACGATGAGCGACAGAACGACGCTTGAGATTATTGCCCCAACTGTTGAAGAAGCCCTCTTGCAGGGATTATCTCAACTGGGGCTCACGGCGGATGCGGTTTCCGTTGAAGTGTTGGATTCAGGCAGTAAAGGACTGTTTGGACTTGGTGGACGCCAGGTCCGAGTGCGTTTGACCGTAAATCCGCTGCCGGGGGAGGTAGAAGCTGCCTCGTCACCCAAACCAGAACCTTCCAAACGGGCTGAGTTAGCAACAAAAGCGAAGGAACCAAAACCATCGCCCAAGCCATCGGCTAAACCTGAACCTAAACCCGAACCTAAACCTCGCCGCACAGAAAAAAAACCTGTGCAACCAGAAGTAGTACCTGCCACCGTCAAAAAAGACGACAACCAACTCACTGACCCCATCCTCGATACAGCAGAATCAATCATCTCCAAAATGATCAACTATCTGGGCATGAAGGCACAGGTCTCTGCTCATTTTGATGAAACCAGCACAGATGACCGCCGTACGATCCAAGTGGATATTCGCGGCGACAACCTGAGCGCGCTCATTGGACGCCACGCCGAAACGCTAACCGCCTTCCAACACGTTGCATCGCTGATGGTTGGCAAGCAGACCCAACAATGGGTGCAGCTTGTGGTGGATGTTGAAGGCTACCGCGACCGCCGTGAAAAGCAAATTCGCCAACTGGCCCTGCGCATGGTGGATCAAGTCATCAAGACTGGACGCAAAGCCACCCTGGAACCTATGACCGCCAGCGAACGCCGCGCCATCCACATTGAACTGCGTGGACACCCCGCAGTCACCACTGAGAGCACCGGCGAAGAACCACATCGCAAAGTGGTTATTCTGCCAAAAGAATAAAGTGTGCGAAATAAACCGAAAGATCGCCGAAAGGCGGTCTTTTTCTTTTCCCCATCTTCATTCATGGCTCATCCTTTCATCCACCCCTACGGTATAATTCATGCATGTTTGAACTTGCAGCCCTTCAACCCATCGATTATCTGATCATAGGTCATGTAGCAGCCGACATTACACCGACCGGTGTGCAACTCGGCGGAACCGTTTCCTACTCCGGGTTGACTGCACGAGCATTAGGGCTGCGGGTGGGAATTGTCACATCCTCGGGGACAGGCACGCAGTTGGATGCATTGGATGGGATACCTATTGTGAATGTACCTGCAGAGCAAAGCACAACATTCGAAAATATATATACAGCCAATGGACGCAGACAGATATTACATCATCAAGCAGCGCCAATTTTGCTGGATCATATTCCACAAGTTTGGCGAAACGCACCCATCATTCACCTTGCACCCATTGCGCGGGAATTGGACTCGTCACTGGCTGAAAAATTATCAGGTTCATTGGTGGGAATCACTCCTCAAGGCTGGATGCGAACCTGGAATAAGGATAGTCAGGTGGAAGCGACCATCTGGGAAAATAACGAAGCAGCCCTTCGGCATGCAGGAGCGGTGGTGTTGAGTGTGGAAGATGTCAACCGTAACCTGGAACTCGTCGAGGAGATGGCACACAATACCCGTATCCTGTGTCTGACGGAGGGCGAAGCCGGTGCAGTATTGTATTGGAATGAAGATCGCCGCCGTTTCCGTCCGCCTGTGATGAATGAAGTGGACGGGACAGGCGCAGGCGATATTTTTGCGGCGGCATTTTTTATACGCCTATACCATACACGTGACCCGTGGGAAGCAGCGCGATTTGCCACACAACTCGCAGCACGTTCCGTAACGCGTGCCGGTTTGAATGGAATTCCCACTACGCAGGAAATCGAAGAATGTTTGATGGAGGTTTTATCTTGACGAAGATTTATACACTGGTAAATCAAAAGGGCGGTGTGGGGAAAACCACAACCACCATTAATCTTGCAGCTTATCTGGGACAGTTAGGTCAGCGTGTACTGGTTGTAGATCTAGACCCGCAAGCCAACGCCACATCCTGCCTTGGCGTGGATAAAATGGGCGTGTTGGGCGGAACGTATGAAGCCTTGTTGGGCGATGCAAACATTGCATCCTATGTATTGTTGAATGAGCGGTTGAAACTTTCCCTGTTGCCTTCGTCTCCATCGTTGGCTGGCGCAGAAGTTGAATTGGTTGATGAACTGGCACGCGAAGTCCGATTGCGAAAAGCGATCGAGCGGCTTGCAGATATATACGATTATGTCCTGATCGATTGCCCGCCTTCACTTGGACTTTTAACCGTGAACGGGTTAATGGCCGCGATGGATGGGGTGATCGTGCCTGTACAATGCGAATATCTGGCACTGGAAGGGCTGGGGCAGTTAACGCAAACCATCGAGCGCGTGCGTTCCCTGCTTTTTCCTGAATTAAATGTTCGCGGGGTTGTGTTGACCATGTTCGACAGCCGCACCAATCTTTCCACCGATGTTGTCGCAGAAGTGAACAGACATTTTCCAGACCAGGTCTTTAAGAGTGTCATCCCGCGCAGTATCCGCCTTGCAGAAGCGCCTTCATATGGATTGCCGATCTCAGCCTATGCGCCCACCTCCGTCGGCGCGGTGGCGTATGAAGCCCTGGCACGAGAGTTGTTGATGAGTGATGGTTCGGCTTTGGGTAGTTAACATCATGATCTTATCCATGGATCTCGCCAGTGATCTTATTTATACAATCTGTGGATAAAAACTGATCATTTATAAAAAAGGATGCAGAAATGGCTCAAAGAACAGGCCTCGGTAAAGGGTTGGAATCGCTTATTCCCACAGGCGGGAAAAACCCGCCTGTTTCCATAGGTTCGCATGTTGGCGGCGTGCATCAGGTGGCAGTGGATGCGATTCAGCCCAACCCGCGCCAGCCACGTATTCATTTTAAGGAAGAAGATTTGGCGGAATTGGCGGCATCCATCCGTGAGCATGGGGTCATCCAACCGCTGATCGTCACCCCCAAGCCAGACGGCACATTCACGCTCATCGCGGGCGAGCGCCGCTGGCAGGCTTCACAAAAAGCAGGCTTGCGGACTGTCCCTGTAATTACACGTGAAGCAAATAACCAGCAAATGCTCGAAGTTGCACTGATCGAAAACGTGCAACGCGCCGACTTGAACTCGATGGAAGAAGCCGAAGCCTATCGACAGCTGGTGGAGGAGTTTGGTCTTTCGCATGAGGCGGTTGCAAAACGTGTTGGAAAAAGCCGTGTAGCTGTCACCAACACCCTGCGTCTGCTCGGACTCGCAGACGTAGTCAAGCAGGCACTGGTGGATGAAAAACTAACAGAAGGTCACGCGCGCGCTTTGCTGGCATTGTCCACGCAAAAGGCGCAAGCATCCGCCATGCAAACGGTTATCAATCTCTCACTCAGTGTCCGCCAGGCCGAGGAGTTGATCAGAAAACTTGCGGGACAAAAACCGATCAAGGCGAAGAAACCAAGCCGAAGTGCGGATGTAAACGATGTTGAAAAACGCCTGCAAAACAGCCTGGGCACCAAAGTCGCTTTGAAGCATGGTAAAAAAGGCGGCACAGTAACCATCTATTATTATTCAGACGAAGAGTTGGACGCGCTGCTGGAAAAATTGATGTAACGAAATAAAGGCGCGGCTATCGCGTCCTGGCCTGGGTTATCGTCGGGCTGCAGAATGTCCGACGATAACCCAGGAATATAAAACCAAACATGAAACTCCTATACAACGCAAATATTTACACGCTTGATGAAAAACAGCCAAAAGCCTCTGCCGTGTTGATCGCCGGCGGGCGGATCATTGCCGTGGGCAGGAAAGATGCCATTGAATCTCTTGCGCATGGCAGGGTGGAAAAGCAGGATATGCAAGGCAAAACAGTTTTGCCCGGCATGACAGACGCACATTTTCATATTCAGCATTATTCGCTTTCACTTGCAAAGATAGACTGCGACACAAAGACCAAAGAAGAATGTTTGCACCATGTAGCAGAGCGCGTAAAAAAAACCAATCCCGGCGAATGGGTTCTCGGTCACGGGTGGAATCATAACGAATGGGCGAAAAGCGGCGACCTGCCGACAGCAGACGACTTAAATGCGCTTGCGCCAAACAACCCAGTTTATCTCACAGCCAAATCATTACATGCTGCGTGGGCAAATACTTCCGCTCTAAATCTTGCGAATATCACCAGCAACACACCCAACCCAAAGGATGGTGTCATCCAGCGAGATGATACAGGACGCGCAACGGGTGCGTTGCTCGAAACGGCAATGTCATTGGTGGATCGCATCATCCCTGAACCTTCCCTTGCAGAAATCACAAGAGCAATCGAAAGCGCCCAACCTATTTTATGGAAGATGGGATTGACAGGTGTGCATGACTTCGACCGCCGCAATTCTTTTATGGCATTGCAACAATTACATGCGCAGGGCAGGTTAAAATTACGTGTGAATAAAAACATCCCCATGGAAAGCGTTGATCATGCCTTTGAACTTGGCTTGTGCACGGGTTTCGGTGATGACTGGTTGTGGATCGGTTCTGCTAAAGGCTTTATGGATGGGGCACTTGGTCAGCACACTGCCGCAATGTTTCAGCCTTACTTGAATGAGCCTGAAAACTGCGGTATTCTTAATATGGATAGCGAAGAACTTTTTGAGCATTGCCGTCATGCAGCCGATGTTGGTATAAGCATGACCGTTCATGCCATTGGTGACCGCGCCAATCATGAAGTATTGAACGCTTACGAACAACTTCGAAAATATGAAATCGAAAATGGACTGCCGCAACTACGCCATCGAATCGAACATGTTCAAATCCTGCACCCCGATGATGCGCCGCGCTTCGCGCAGTTAAATATTATTGCATCCATGCAGCCCATCCATGCGCCATCCGACATGTTCACTGCTGACCGACTCTGGGGAGATCGTTCGGCAATTGCATACGCCTGGCGGACGCAATTGAATTATGGCGCGCATCTTGCTTTTGGATCGGATGCGCCAGTAGAATCACCCAACCCATTTTGGGGATTACATGCTGCAACCACCCGCCGACGGGCGGACGGAACTCCATCAACTGAAGGTTGGTACCCCGAACAAAAATTGACCCTGTCTGAGGCTTTGTGCGCCTACACCCTGGGCGCCGCCTATGCTGCCAATGCAGAACATCGTCTCGGCAAAATTGCTGAAAATTATCATGCCGATCTGATCGTGTTGGAGCAGGATATTTTCGCCAGCGACCCCAATGACCTGTTGACCATGAATGCCAGTGCAACAATGATCAACGGAGAGTGGGTATTGCAATAAAATAATAAAGAGATGCCCATGTCACAAAACACTCCAAAACTGACCCCAGAAATGTTGATCCCCCGCATGGGAGAATATATCGTCCAAAAAGGACTGATCACTGAAGATCAATTGCAGGCGGCACTTGCCTTTCAACAGGATAAAAACGCGTTGGGCGGGCATTATTTATTGGGGCAGGCACTGATCGATCTCAACATCCTGGATCGTGCCTCGATCGACCAGGTAGTAACTGAACAGATCATTCAACTGCGAACAGCCCTGCAGGCATCCAATCACAATCTTGAACAGCGCGTTAAGGAACGAACCTCCGAGTTAAATGAAGCACTACACAGGCTTTCAGAATTGAATCAGATGAAGGCAAATTTTGTGGCGAACATCTCGCACGAGTTGCGTACTCCGCTGACCCATGTAAAAGGATATCTGGAGTTACTGGTCACAGAATCACTGGGGGGTATCTCAGAGGAACAGCGTCATGCTTTGGAGGTAACCCAGCGGGCCACCTCCAAACTTGAGAGTATCATCGATGACCTGATCATGTTCTCGCTTGCTTCACGCGGCGAGATGAGCATGAGACTGGACAAAGTGAGTATTCGTCGTGTTGTGGCGCTGTCGGCGAAATCCGCATCCAACAAAGCAGAAGAACGCGGTGTGCAAGTCCTGGTTTCTGCCCTGGATAACATCCCCGATGTGCAGGCAGATTCTGAAAAAATTGGCTGGGTCATTAATCAACTGCTCGACAACGGGATCAAATTCACCCCTTCGGGCGGAAGCGTGGTAGTCACTCTCAAGGAAGAAGGGCAAAATCTAGTTGTCATCTCTGTAACTGACACGGGAATCGGTATTCCATCGAACCGCTTAAGGGAAATATTCGAGCCGTTCCATCAACTGGATGGTTCTTCGACGCGGCATTATGGCGGGACCGGACTTGGACTTTCACTTGTCCGCGAAATTGTGGAAGCGCACGGATCGTTGCTGGATGTCCAGTCTGTGGAAGGAAAAGGCTCAACTTTCAAATTCCCATTGCTGGCTGTGCGGGGCTAACCATGGACTTACAGACCCTCTCCGCTTTGCATGACATCTTTCAGGAAGTTCAAAAACAGCAGGACTGGAGAACTGCCCTGGATACGCTTTTTGTATCGCTGCGCGATTCTTTTATTTTCGATAATGTGGCAATCTATCTTGAGGACCCACAGACAAAGGGCCTGGATGTTGTTTACGCACGCGCAGTGGGGCGCGGTAAAACTGATGAAGCGGATGCGGCATGGGGTGAAAGCCTTGCAAATGATGTCATTGTAAAAGGCATGATGGTATTAAAGGAACCCAGACATGTTTCAGGGAAGACAGGCCGCCTGGAGTTGGCCCATTTACTGGCGTTTCCTTTATATATTGGATCAAACTTAACCGGGGCGCTGGTCTTTGTGAGATTTGGCGGACCGGACTATTCCGACTTACACATTCAAATAGCATCCTTGCAGGCATTCTGGGCTGCGGCACTCATTGAACGCCGCGATTTGCAGGAGGCACGCACTGAATTGAATTCTGTTCAACGGCAGATGCGTTTGCAAGATGATTTTGTCTCCACCATCTCGCATGAACTGCGGACGCCCCTGGGCTTTATTAAGGGGTATAGCACCAGCCTTCTACGCGAAGATACAGAATGGGACGAAGACACCCGCCGCGAATTCCTAAACATTATTGATGAAGAGGCTGACCGACTGACACGCCTGATAGAGGATATGTTGGAATCTGCGCGCCTGCAAAGCAAGACCTTACAATTTAAATTCTCACCGGTAAGAATTGACTCACTGGTGCGCGATGTGGCAACGCGCATCAATATGCACCACCCCGGGTTAAAGGTTACTTTTGATCTTGAGCCGATTCCGTCCATCCGCGGGGACGGCACACGACTTTCACAGGTCTTTGAAAATCTTTTTAGCAACGCCATCAAATATGCCTCCAATTCAGAGGTCATTGTCAGCATGCGCTATGAGCAGAACAAGATCCGCATCTGTTTTACTGACAAAGGGGAGGGAATTGCAGAGGACTACATTCCTTTTGTCTTTGAACGGTTCTACCGTGTCCCTGGTGAACGAACAGTTACAGGTACCGGGCTGGGTTTGTACATTTGCAAGCAAATTATTATGGCACATCATGGTAATATTTGGGTAGAGTCAGTGCTGGGACAGGGCGCAACTTTCATCATTGAATTGCCTGTAGAGTTAATCCTTTAATCAGCCTTCATTGTTGTTCATTTTCAAGGAGAGCGTTATGTCAAAACGAATTTTGATCGTGGATGATGAGCCTCGTTATCTGCGCCTTCTGGAAGCCAACCTGCGCACTGAGGGATATGAAGTCGCAACTGCTCAGGATGGAATGCAGGCACTGGATGTTTTCTCGGCGCAGCCAATAGACCTGGTATTGTTGGATGTGATGATGCCGCGCCTGGATGGTTTTGGTGTATGCCAGCGTCTGCGCGAATTCTCGAATGTCCCCATTGTGATCTTGACTGCACGCGGAGAGGAACAGGACCGTGTGCGCGGGCTTGATCTCGGTGCAGATGATTATTTGGTAAAGCCTTTTTCAGCAACTGAATTGCTGGCACGTGTGCGGGCTGTGCTGCGGCGCGCACACGCTCCGACTGAAGTGACCGGGCAGGCGCGCTTCTTTGTACATGGTGATCTTAAAATTGATTTTGCACGCGCAGAAGTATGGCGCGGCGAAGACCCCATATCACTTTCAGCCACCGAATACCGCCTTCTTCTCCAGTTTACACACCACGTTGGCAGGATACTCACATCAGAAGACCTGTTGACCAGCGTTTGGGGGGCAGAATACAAAAATGATAAAGAGATCCTCTGGGTAAGCATTGCCCGCCTGCGCCAAAAACTGGAAGCTGATCCACACTCCCCGCATCACATTGTCACCCGTTCCGGTTTGGGGTACCTAATGCCGCCGCTTGAAGCGTGATCTAGGTGTATGTTCCTCCATAAAGGAATTTGATCCATGCCTCAAAAAAAAATCCTTGTCATTGATGCAGATGTTGCCAGCCGCAACTTCATTGTCCGCCATTTGCTGGACCAAAAACATGAAGTCATTCAGGCTGGATCCGGAAAAGAGGGATTAATTTATGTGTGGCGTGACCGCCCTGACCTAGTGGTGATCGATCCAACAATTACAGATATTTCAGGCGAGGATCTGGCCAGAAAATTAAAACTGGATGTCCGCTCTGCCAATACACCGTTGATCGCTTTCTGCGGTGACCAAAGCATGACACGGACAAAATCATGCATGGACGCGGGGTTTAGTGAATATATAACCAAATCCGGGCAGGCAATGCCAATATTGCTGGAGACAGTCAGGCGGTTGCTGGGCATTTCGGGAATGATCGTACGACAGGGCGGGTTGTTGATGGTATTCCTAAGTGCAAAAGGCGGAACCGGGACCTCATCCATTTGTGCAAATATTGCCATGAATATTGGACAGAATCAGCCGCAAGCTCGGGTAGCGGTGGTTGATATGGTATTGCCGATCGGGTCCATTGCTCCAATTGTTGGTTATGAAGGTGCACAGAATATCGTCACAATTACCGAAATGCCGCCGGAGGAAGTTACACCCAAGTTCTTCCGCAACAGCTTAACAGAGCCCAAACCCTGGCATTTTAATTTACTGGCAGGTTCACCGGACCCGGAAAGCAGCAATCATCTGAAAGCATCCCGTATTGGAGATATCGTCTCGGCAATAAAAGAGTCCTATGATTATGTGTTGATCGACATTGGGCGATCCCTTTCGAGAATCACCCTGCCGCTCATTCAGAATGCAGACCTTAACGTCCTGATCATTAGTACCGACACAAGTACTGTGTCTTTAACAAAAACCGTTTGGAACTATATGCAAAACAAGGGTGTGAATGTGAATACAGTTTTTTCGATTCTTAATCGCGCCGTAGGACTGGAAGGTTTGAGCAAGGCAGATACAGAAAAAGTACTCGGAATACCGATCAGGGCTGCCATTCCATACCTGGGCAGCAATATGGTCTTAGCCAACAGCCAACACCAGCCGTTTACACTAAAGTACCCAAAGGATACGGCTTCCATTGTTCTTCAGGAAGCGGCAAAAGAAATGTCCACTCTGGCTCGTAATTTGCGGACAGAATAATATTATTGACTGCCGGCAGTTTACAACGGCGGTTACAAGGGATTAACGCCATGACAATCGAATATGATGAAAAAGGCAAGTTCTACACTGATATTGTAAAAAAATTACCTGTGCCGGTAGTGATACAAACCGTTACCCATTTGGTGCGCGGTTCGGTGCATGTTCGTGAAGGTGAACGACTGAAGAATGAACTTGAGCGGGCAGAGCTATTCCTCGCAGTGACCAATGCGGTCGTGTATGGCACCGATGACAAAGTTTTGTTCACTGTACCATTTATGGCGGTGCACCGCGCACAAATGATCTGGATCATGCCGATGGACGAAGACAGCCAAAAGGAATCGAGCGAATGAGCTCTCTGAAATCATCAGATACTGGCAGGCTTACAGGCCAGGATCTAATCCGGTTAAAAAAATATCTTGCCGATAACCTGATGCGCGCCCTTGAGTCAGAGGGGATATCCGTTGATCAGCGCGCCAAATTTGTCAGGCAAAATATTATTCATGTGTACGAGCAGACACAATTGAAACTGCCAGATGATCTGTGCAAACAGATCTTCGAACAGGTGATGAATGACCTGCTTGGTTTTGGGCCGATCCAATCCCTGCTGGATGATGAAGATGTATCGGAGATCATGGTCAATGGACCCAAAAAGATATTTGTTGAAAAAAAGGGAAAACTAATCAAGACCAATGTTACCTTTGATGATGACGACCATGTTTTGCGGATCATTGACCGGATCATCCTGCCGCTTGGCAGGCATGTAGATGCTGATTC
>JFJP01038693.1_pt1 | contig 29908 bp, 22 predicted proteins | sample 431651 | NCBI WGS metagenome assembly JFJP01 (sample SAMN02602958, study PRJNA72255) | Microbial mat metagenome, whole genome shotgun sequencing project. | biome: fresh water; feature: sink hole; material: water; isolation source: purple microbial (photo- and chemosynthetic) mats found in... | reverse complement strand
ACGTTTTCTTTTAAGTATTTTATTTTGGCTCCAAAGTCGCTAGGAAGTGTGTAACCTGTTGTATCTGGGATATTTACAACCGTAGCACCTGCTTTAATTACGGCTTCAATTACACGCGCTAGATACTCGTTTCCGGTTCGTCCGGCATCTTCGGCATAAAACTCAACGTCTTCAACAAATTTTTTGGCATATTTAACGGCAGCCACAGCACGCTCTATAATTGCATCGTGGTTTGAATTTAATTTATGAAAAATATGGTAATCAGAAGTTCCTATTCCGGTATGAATTCTACCTCTTTTGGCATATTTTAGTGCTTCGGCAGCTACTTCAATATCTTTTTCTACGGCACGAGTAAGCGCGCAAATAGTGGGCAAACTTACGGCTTTTGAAATTTCAACTACCGATTGAAAATCGCCCGGGCTGGAAATTGGAAAGCCTGCTTCGATAATATCAACGCCCAATCGTTCGAGTGCTTTAGCTACTTCTATTTTTTCAATTGTATTTAGTTGACAACCAGGAACTTGTTCGCCATCGCGCAATGTTGTATCGAATATAAAAACTTTTTCAGACATAATAAAAATAGTTATAATTTTTTGTTAATTTGGGAGTCATTAATAGTAAAATTTATTAATAACTACTTAATTTTTTCATTGTAAAGAAACTTGTTTTTTTTTATTTCATTTATAAAACACAATTTGAAAAGATTTTTTTTTCAAAATATGAACTCGCTCTTTTTGTAATAATATTGTTAAAAAGCTATATTTCAAGTTTCTAAAGTTAATAAATCGGATATTTCAACCTAAGCTTTCAAGGAGGAGGACTAATTCTTTATACAAAGATAGTTCTGATATTAAAACTTGTCGCATTTTGTATATTTTTTTATTAAATTGAGTTAAAAATAAAGCTGCAATATTCAAAAAGATTTTATATTTAAAAAGCTTTTTTTGCTCAAAATAGTTGAATTAACTATTATTTAATATTAAATTTGGCGAAAAAACTTTAAAATTTAGAAAAAAAGAGTAAAATAATTAATTTCTTTTTTTTTTGATTTTAATTAGCTTTTTCGTAACTTTCTGTTTTTAATACAATTTTTTTTACGTGTGTTTTTCTTTGAATTTATAAATCTTTTAAAAATGGAAAAAGAATTAATTGGAATTGCAACTCGTTCTAAATCAAGAGCATTTATTATAGAACAGCGACTTTCTTCTTCTGGAATTTTGTGTTTTTTGAGCGAAGTACACATTGTAAATGACTCTGTGGTAATAGCTTATAAGATTAAAGTGCAACCTAAAGACGTGGAACGTGCCGTTGAAATTTTATTGGAAGTGAGAACTGAGCTTGGAAATGATAATTTTAATTTAGACGATGTAGTGCAAGAAGTGGACAAAATACTTGTACCTATTGACTTTTCCGAAACTTCGGAGCGTGTTTTTGGTTTCGCCTTGCAAATTGCTGCTCAATTAAATGCCGAAATGATGCTTTTTCATGTATTTACTTTTCCCATTGTTACTTCCATTGTGCAGCCCAATACGATTGCGTATAACTTGAATATAGATTTCACAATCAACGATTTAAGAAACTTGCAAGAAGATAAAATGCTTAAATTTAAGCAAAAAATGATGCAAAAATACATCGAAAATATGTATTCTTCCATAAAAATACAGCACAAAGTAATTGAAGGTGATTCGGCTGACGAAATTCTTGAAATGAGCCGTATTTACAAGCCTGGCGCTATTATTTTGGGAATGCACGGTGCCGATGAAAGTTTTCAAAAATTGCTCGGTTCAGTAACAGAGAAGGTAATTGAACAGGCAAAAGTTCCTGTTTTGGCTATCCCCGAAAAGTTTGAATATAAGGAGTTTGACCAAATAGAGGTTTTGTATGCTACTAATTTTGAAAACTCTGATTTTAAAGCAATTCGTAAATTATTAACCTTGCTTTATCCTTTTAAGCTGAAATTGCAATGTGTTCATTTTTGTAAAAATGAAATCAATAGCGAAATAAAACTAAAAGTGGAAAATTTTCAAACTTATTTTACTGTGAATTATCCACAATTTGAAGTTTTATGCGATGCAATAGTGGCAAATCAGCCGCAAAAAGGTATTTTTGACTACATAGTGCAGAAGAAAATCGACATAGTTTCGCTTACCACGCATAAGCGTTCTATTTTTGAAAGTATTTACAACCCGAGCATTACAAAAAAAATAGTGCAAAAAATTGAAATCCCTCTTTTAGTTTTTCATGCTTAATTGATAATGATATACTTATAGCCTTTTTTTTGAGGAATTACTTAATATTTATTCACAAAAGTAATTTTTTATTTTATACTTTCGTTTTTTTTTGTAAATTTACAACATAATTTTTTTAGCGTCGAATTTTAAATTTAAACAGTTTAAGTCGATTGTTTGTGTTGTTAAAATATTGATTATTAATATATTTGGATTTTATTTTTTTATATAAAAAAAGTAAAATAGAGCTTTTGCTCATTTTTTTTTTTGAAAATTTGTTTGTTAATAGATTGTTTGAATTTGAGTACAATAGTTAAATTCAAATTATAAATACAATTTTAAAAATATGTATAAAAAACAAAAAATAGTAAATTTAATACTTTTAATTTTATTTCTTTCCGCATTTTATTCAAATGCCCAACAATTGCCACCTAGCGTGAAAGCAAAAGTAGATTCGCTTGATAATGCGGCAACTAACTTAATATACGAAGGCTTATTTGATGCTGCTGTTGAAAATATGTTTGAAGCCGGAAAATTGTGTTACAATGCAAAAGGGTTCACTAAAGCAACCGATTTTTTTGAAAAAGCAAAGAAATTAGGAAAAAATACTGGAAATAGCCAACGACAGGTTAAGATAAATAACTATTTAACAGCTATTTATCATGATAAAGGCGATTTTGAAAGTGCTCTGGGAATTTACAACGATAACCTCCAATATTATCGAAAAAACGGGCAAAAGAAAAACGAAGCCGAAGAACTTTTAAAAATTGCCGATGCACTTGCAGCTATCGACAGAACTGCCGAGGCACTTCAAAATGCTGAAACTGCCCTAAAGATAGGCGAACAATTAAAGGATTCGGCACTTATTTTTGATTGTTTTTTGAACTTGGCTGACAATTATAAAAAAAATGGTAATGACTCCAAATACAAGCTTTACATTGGAAAAATTCAGAAATTTAATTACTCTAAATACAAAAATGTTGACATTTCGGCTGAAGACCCCGATAAATTGTCGCGCCTGAAGGCATACAATGTCAATGAAAAACGAAAACGCGATGCACTTGTTTCGCAAATGGATTCGCTTGCAAAGCTTAGAGAAAAAACACTTGCCGAAACTAAGGAAGAAAGCGAATTGAAAGATGCTAAAATAGCCCAACAGACCATTGTTAGAAATTTTATTATTGTAATTTTAATCATTGTAATGCTGTTTTCTATTTTGTTTTTTTATCAAAACCAACAACGCAAAAAAGCAAATATTTTGTTGGAAGCTAAAAATGTTGAAATTAATAAGCAAAAGATTGAATTAGAGCGACTTTCGATTGTGGCTAGCGGAACTGACAATGCCGTAATGATAATGGACGAATTTGGTAATTTTGAATGGGTTAATGAAAGTTATACCCGTCTTTTTGGCATGAGTTTAGACCAATTGGTGAACAATAAAAGCAAAAATATTATAGGAAATAATACTCCCGAAGATGTAAAAAAATTGATACTTGATGGTATAAGTGATAGAAAAACAGTTAGTTATAATCTTACTACTTCTACACCTTCAGGAAAATCCATTACCGTTCAAGCTACAATAACTCCAATTTTGGACGAAAATGGAAATATCCGAAAACTTATTGCTATCGATTCGGATATTACTAAAATAGTAGAAGCCGAAGCAGAAATTAAGCGTCAAGCGTATGAAATTATGCAAAAATCGGAAGAGTTGCAACAAATTAATAGTCAGTTAGACTCTCAAAATAAGCACATTACCGGAAGTATTACTTATGCACGAACCATACAAAGGGCAATTATGCCAGCAAAAGCTGAAATGGATAATTTCTTTGATAGTTTCTTGATTTACAAGCCAAAAGACATTGTTTCGGGCGATTTTGCTTGGTTTTCGAAAATCGAAAAATCGGAGAAAAGCAAGGCTTATAGTTTTGTAGCCATTGTAGATTGTACTGGGCACGGCGTTCCTGGAGCGTTTATGTCGATGATTGGTAGCCGACTTTTGAACGAAATTGTAAACGAAAAGCAAATTATTGACCCTTCCGAAGTTCTTGAACTTTTAAATATTGGAGTGCAAACTGCTTTAAGACAGAAAGATACAGACAATAACGATGGAATGGATGTATGCTTGTGCCGATTGGAAAACATGGATACCGACGAAAATTTGGATAAAACAAAAGGACACGAACGTAATATTTTAGTTACTTTTTCAGGAGCCAAACGCCCTCTTTTTTATTTCAAAGATGAAAATGAAATTGAAACTATTCGTGGCGACCGCAAATCTATTGGTGGTGTGCGTTCTAAGAGGAGCTCTGTAAATTTTACAAATGCCGAAATTGTTTTAAAATCAGGCGATTGGCTTTATTTAACAACCGATGGAATTATCGACCAAAACGGAATAGACCGAAAACGATTTGGGTCGGGGCGTTTTGTGGAGGTTTTGACTCAAATGCGTAGCTCGCAGCCTGAAGAACAAGGAAAAGCTCTGGATAGTGCACTCATTGAATATCAAGACAAAGAAGAACAACGTGATGATATTACTGTGTTGGGTATCAGGTTGTAATACATTATTTTTCAAAAAAAACTATCTATTTTTTGAAGAATAAAATTTTAACAATATATTTGCATAATCAAAAGTCGAATATTAAAATTAAGAAAATTGGAAGCTAATAATTTGGAAAAGAAGGTTCTGGATACGAATAAATTTGATTTATTCAAGTATCATAGTTTGTTCAGTCAGAATGTCCAAATTTCATACAAAGGACCTTTTGATGGTAAAGTACTTTCTGTATTAGGTACTTACATAAAATTTACCATAGGGAAAAACCCCAAGGCGAGCAAAAAAATATTTAATATTTTCATTGAGCTTGCTCAAAATATTGCACATTACTCTGCCGAAAAAAATTCGTTTGGTGTAGAAGAAGGAGTTGGTAGCTTAGTTATAGCTGAATATCCTGAATATTACGCTTTTTCGACAGGTAATATAGTTAAAAATGAAGATGTTATAGTTATTATAGAAAAAATCGAATTAATCAATTCTTTAGACAGAGAGCAGTTGAGAGAATACAAAAGAGTTCAACGAAATTTGCCTCAACGCGAAAAAGGAAACGCAAATATTGGCTTAATTCAGGTTGCCCTCACTTCAGCAAATCCTTTGGATATAGAAGTTACTTTAATTGACGATAAGTATTCGTTTTTTGCTATAACGGTAAAAGTAGATAAGTAAATAATCATTAAAATATATTGTAAATGGAAAACTTAATTGTTGAAGGTTCTCATGGAGTTTATTTTGTTCCATACGTAAATTTCAACGCAGAAACCGGTGAATGCGAGCTTGCCGGAGAATCTTATTTAGAAGATACTGTCTTGTTTTATAACCCTTTACTACAATGGCTCGAAAATTATATCAATAAAAAAAGGGAAGCTATTAAATTTAACATTAAGCTAACTTATTTTAATACAAGCTCTTCGCGCTGTTTACTCGATATTTTGAATATGCTCAAAGATTACGAAGACGAAGGTGGTGAAGTTGCTGTAAATTGGTATTACGATGAAGAAGACATTGATATGCAAGAAGAAATTGAAGATTATGAGATAGATACAGGACTTCATATTCATTTAATTCCTTCTACCGATTTAGTGAAGCATGATGATAGTGAACAAGATGAAGAAGATTAATTTTGTGCAAAATGACTGACGATAGAGTAGTTTGTAACTGTATGGGAGTTACAAAAAGTGAAATTATTGAAGCAATTGTGCAAAACGATTTGTTTATGCTCGAAGAAGTTCGAGAGCAAACCGGAGCAGGAACTGGTTGCCATTCGTGTATCGGCGAGCTCGAAGCTATATTAAAAGAAGCAACTGATTGATTTATTTGCGTATAAATGAAAGAATTATATTTTGTTTTCACACAAAAAAAGCTGTCTTTCGGACAGCTTTTTTTATGAAATTGCAGAATTTTATTTTTAGAGATTAAAATCATCGGCTTCTTCTATTTCGTCCGAGTCTAATTCTTCATCGTCGTCGATAAATTCCTCTTCCTCAAGCTCTTCTTCTTTGTGCAACGAGGCGTATTCATTGTCAGTTAGTGGGCGCAGATTTTTAGGAATTTCGGTGTTTATTTTCTTCTCTTCGCTATCAAAATACGGAAAAATGTCGATAATTGGACTCTCTGAAATGCTTGGCACTTCAAAAGGAACAATCATTTCCGACAAACTTTCGTGCAAGCGTTCGTAGGCATGATCCACATTATCAGCCAAAACAAGCATATAATTGCTCGTTTTCTTTTCCTTTCCACTTGCCTCATCTACATCTACATACGAAACCTTGCACTTGTACCAACGGTCGCCTACCTCAAAATTGAACACATCGGTATAATTTACTCGCTTTATGTTTGTTATCGAAAATTCGCCACTTATCATACTTTGCAACTGCTCGCTAATTCGTGCTTCTGCTTCTGTAAACGACACAGCATCAACTAGATATGGCTCATTTACTTTTTTATCTTTTCCAGTAGCTTCGTCTATTTTTTCATATTTTACTTTACATTCAAACCATGTATTCATCGTTCTATTCTTTTGTTTTTTTAGTTATCAAATAATTTTCAAAAGTAAAATTATTTTTCATTTTGTACAAAAAAAATCTGGTATTTTCAAAACTAACCTATGAATTAATTTTCACTGAGTGCATTTTGAAAAAAATATTGTTGTAAATGAGGATTTTAAAATAGAAAGAAAAAGAAATAATTTCACAAAAAAGTTTATTCCCATTCTATGTTTCAGTAAGCTCTATTTTATTTTCAAAATTTAGCGATAAATTAAAATAAAATTGCTAAAAATAGAGTTTTGTACTCATGCAAAGCACTAGTTTTTTTCTTCTTTTTAATCTTAAAACAACAAACGATGAAACTTTTAATTTTTATTTCAAATTTACTTCTCTTTACTTTTCCAATTTATTTATTTGGAAATCAAACAAATAAAACAGAAATTAGAAATTTAAAAATCCTTAACGAAGGCGACTCTGTGCTTGCCATTTATTTTGATATTGTAAATTTTAAAAAAGCAGAACATTTTGATATTGAATTAAATGCAAAATTTCAAGCAGGCAAATCAATCGATGTTTTAGCCTTGTCTGGCGATTTATTCGGTATTTCGGGAGGAAATGGGAAAAAAATACGCTGGAATATTTCAAAAGATATTTATGATTTTAATGGTTTTTTGAGTTTAAAATTAAAGCTGACTTCTACGCTTGGAAATTCTTTCCAAACCGAAGCTAAATTGGTAAAAGTTTTTGTGAATAATGCGGTGGAAGAAACAGAAAATTTAGACCCAAATAATGAACTACTCTCTGATATTGAATGGATTAAACCCAATACACGCAACACAACTGTAACTCAAAAACAGCTTTCTATCCAGGCTTGCATTCGCCCAAAAACTGAGGTTTCTGAAATAAATTTATATTTGAACAACAAATTTGTGCCCAACACGCGAGGTTTTAAACCCATAGAGGGAAATTGCAAAATAGCGGTAAAAAATGAATTTGAATTAAACGAAGGGTTGAATGAAATTAGGCTAGAAATTATTGATAAACAAGGAAATAAAACAGAAAATTTCATACTTGTAACTTATACAAAATAATAAAAATTGCGGCAAATTTAAAGTTGCTGTTTTTTTTACAAAGAGAAGATTTATTTCTTGAATAGTTGAAACAAATTTTGTACTTTTGTAAAGCAAAAACCCGCTAGTTTTGATAAATTGAGGTTTGTGTTTTGAATTAATCTTGAAAAGATAAAAATATGTTGAAGAATTTGCTGGTTTCTATATTAGGTGGCTTTGTGGCATTGATGATATACGTTTATTATTTTGAAAATCAGAACTATATAGTAATTAGAGAAAATGGACAAACTGTGCAAACGGTTGGTAATTATTTGAATACAGAATTGCCTAGTTTCCGTGCTTCGGTAAAAAAATCAATCGATGCTGTGGTGCACATACGCACACAATACGAAACGCCTGCGAGTACGCTTTACGATGTACTTTTTAGCGATAAACTGCCATTTCCTTTGCAAGCTGAAGGTTCTGGCGTAATTATCAGTGAAGATGGCTACATTGTAACTAATTTTCATGTGATTGAGAAAGCGTCTCAAATTCAGGTAATTATGACCGATAAGCGTACCTTTAGAGCCAAAATAATTGGCTTAGACCCAACAACCGATTTGGCGTTGCTTAAAATTCAATCGCACGGACTTCCTTTTGCCGAATTTGGAAATTCCGATGATTTGGAAGTGGGCGATTGGGTTTTAGCTATTGGAAATCCATACAGCTTGGGTTCGACAGTAACTGCCGGAATTATTAGTGCTAAATCTCGAAGTATCAATATTATAGATAAACGCTCGGCGGTAGAAGCATTTTTGCAAACCGATGCAGCCGTAAACCCAGGAAATAGCGGAGGAGCTTTAGTAGATACGGAAGGTCGCTTAGTGGGAATTAATACTGCAATTGCTTCTCAAACAGGAAGTTATATTGGATATTCTTTTGCTGTTCCTATCAATATTGTGCGAAAAGTAAGTGCCGATTTGCGCGAATTTGGAAAAGTACAACGTGCTATTTTGGGTGTTAAAATAGATGAAATTGATGCAAAATTTGCTAAAGAGCTGGGAATAAAAAAGATAGAAGGCGTTTTTATTTCAGATGTGGATAGAAAAGGAGCTGCTGATAGAGCAGGCTTGCAAATTAAAGACATTTTGGTGGCGTTTGAAAACGTTAATTTGAACTCACCCAACGAGTTATACGAGCAACTTGCGCGACACAGACCCGGCGACGTGGTAAGTTTGAAAGTAAAGCGTGGCGATACTTTGATAGAGGTAAACGTTACACTTGCAAACTACCAAGGCAAAACGAATGAAGAAACAAACTTACAACGCTTAGGCGCGGAATATAAAGAACTTACAGTTGATGAAAAACAAAAATTAAGAATAGAATGTGGATTGAAAGTGTCTGCTCTCTCGGCAGGTAAGTTGCTCAATGCCAATGTAAAAGAAGGTTTTATCATTCTTACATTGAATAAAGTAGAGATAAATTCTGTGGTAGAATTGGAAAAAGCTTTAATTGCTTCAGAATCAACTGTTTTTATTGAGGGAATTTATCCTGACGGTAAAAAAGCATATTATGCATTTACTTTGTAAAATAAATGATAAAATGACATAAAATATATGGAAAATTTAATTAAAATAACAAGAGATTCTGCAAATTATTATAAATTCTATAATTTATCAGAGAATGATTTAAATTTAGGGTTAAAATATAAAAAGCAGGTTAAAAATAAGCAAGCTCATATCGTTGAAAAATTACAAAAGGCTATAAAAGAAAACCCGCAAAATATTTTGTTGCAAGAGTGCTTGGTTGATGCTTATCTTTTTAAAAAAAAATACAATAAAGCACTTGAAATTATTGCAGAATGCACGGAGCAGTATCCTAATGTCTTTCCTTTTTTGATAAGAAAGTTGTTAGTTTTAAATGGATTAGGCGAATACGATAAGTTGGAACAGTTTTTTGGAGATAAATTCAAAATCAATGAATTATTTCCAGAGATTGATGCTTTTTTGGAAGATGATGTTTTGTTTATTTATTATCTTACCTTTTATTTGTCGGAAAGGAAATCAGACATAGAAAGAGCAAGATTAATTGTTTCGGAATTTACAAAGCTGGAAGTAGAAGAAAAGTTAAAAGTTGCTTTAATCTCTCAACTTAATAGCTTTGAGCAGGTTCTGAAAATTCAGCAAAAACAAGCTAGAATAGATGCGCTAGAAGCAAAATTAAAAGCCTACCAAGTTACTGAAAAGCCGGTATTTATTCATACCGAAATAGAGCAGTTGTATCGTCATGGCGTTGATATTCAGATAGATATATTAAAATCTATTTTGCAGTTGCCACGCGAAACCATAATTGCCGACCTTGAAAAGGTTCTTTTTGATGGTATTGCACGCTTTGAAGCATATCAAGATAATTCAGACATAACAGAAAATTCTTTTCCAATTCATGCTCTATTTTTACTTGCCGAGCTGCAATCGGAAAGCAGTTTACCGTTGGTTTTGGAATTTATTAGTTATGGCGATGATTTTCTTGAATTTTGGACAGGTGATATTTATTTAGAATATTTAGACGCTATTTTGTATAAAATTTATAATAAAAGCTTTGCTCCGTATTTAGAATTTTTCGACAATTATGAAATAGATGTTTTTATAAAATCTGCAATTATTGGCATTTCAAAATATATTTATGCCAAAGAACCACAGCGAAAACAGGAAATCCTCGAATTTTTTAATGTTATTTTGGAAGATATAGCTTTAAAATTAGAAAAAAAGACGGATTTTGATAGTGAGGCTCATGTTACTTTGTTTGAGCTAGTTTCAAGTACAATAGTAGATTTGAATTTGGAAGAATTGAAAGACAAAATTGAAGAAATTCATGCTAAAATTGGACATTCGAGTAGAGAAATTACGTTTATATTAGAAGAATTTGAAAAAACACAAATGGAAGATATCACTTTAATGGACTTAGAGGCGATTTATAGCGATATGCAAAGCTTTGGCTTCGATAATGATTTTTCTGACACTGACGAAGATGATGATGAAGGAAATTATGATGACGAGGAGGACAAAGATGCTTTTGATGAATACGAAGAAATAAAATAAAGTGCAAGAAAAAAAAGGGTATTTTTATAATTTTTTTTAGCAGTTTGAAAAACGAGATAACTTAAATAAGAATGAACGATAAACTTTTTGTAATAGGCATTGGAGGCACCGGAATGCGTGCTTTAGAGGCGTTTGTGCATACGTGCGCTATGGGTATGTACGACAAGACCGAAATAAATATTTTGGCACTCGACACCGACCTCGAAAACGGTAATTTCAATCGTTTGAAAGAATTAGTAAAAGATACTTATTTGAAGGTAAAGGGCTATAACAAAACTCATTACGCTTTGGATAGCACGTTTTTTAGTGCCAAAATTAATTTTTATGAGTTTTGTCCCGATTACTCAAATATAGGTAAAAATGGCAAATTTGCTAGTCTTTCGGCTTATTCGTATGCCTCAAAAGAGGAGCAGGAGTTAGCAAAATTACTATTGACCGACAGTGTGCGCGAATTTGATTTGAAGCATGGCTATCGTTCGCAAACTCATTTAGGCTCACTTTTGATGTATCATTCTATTTTACAAGAAGTTAAAGATAATCCAAAAGCTAGTTTATCGCAATTTATTCAATCTATTTTCGATGCCAGCGAGCAAGGAAATGCCAGAGTTTTTGTTTTAGGCTCTGTTTTTGGCGGAACGGGAGCTTCTTCTATTCCTATCATTCCCAAAGCTTTTAATGCAGCAATGAACATAATTGTTCCTGGAAAATCGCTTTCAAAAGCATTTTTTGGAGCTACTCTGCTTTCAAGCTATTTTAAATTTCCACCGCCAGATGAAAGTCAGCGTCAAAATCAGCTAGTTGTGGCTAATTCAAAGAATTTTGCACTCAATTCGCAAGTTGCAATGATGTTTTACAACGAAGACCAAACGGTTAAAACAACTTATCAAAAATTTTATATGCTTGGCACGCCTTCTAACGACTTTGAAACCAAGCAAGAAGGCAAAGAAACGCTTACCGGCGGCACCAAGCAAAAAAACGATTCGCATTACATCGAATTGCTTTCGGCTTTTGCTGCTTATGATTTTTTCAACGTGAAAAAAGCTGAACTTGCTGAAATTAAAGATGATAAACGCGAAGTTCAGTATTATTTTAGAGCCTTGAACGAAAATGGAAAACTGGAATTTAAGGATTTTGTAAGTTCGCATTTGGTAGGCGAATTTATGAAAAAATTTGGAATGTTGGTGGCGCTTTCGTTTTTGGTGTATCCCGAAAAAACAGATTTCTTTGCTGCTGCTCAGGCTAAAACATTAGAAAAGAATAAGATAGTTGGCTACGATGATATTTTGATAGAAGAAGTAAATGCTTTGAAAAAATATTTTGCTATGTTTCATTTTGCTTTCGACAAGGAAAAAAATATTACCGATGGTTGGCTCAGACAAGTTCATCGTTCGGCAAACGGGCAAGACAATTTCTTATTCAATGCCGAGTTGTTTGGCTTTACAAACGAGCGCGAGTTGAATAAATTTGCTTTTAATAAACAAATTTTTAGAGCAAATGATGAAAAGCATGAATATAAAACGGGCATTTTTAGCAATGCTTTTGATGAATTTAAAACCGAATTTATAAAATTTTCTGACGAAGAAACAATTAGCAATAAATCGGAAAAACTTATTAAGCGAATGTATAAAACTTTGGTAAAATTATACGAATTTGAAGGTTAAAACAAAACTAGGTTTTAATATTAATTTTTGATAAAATATTTGAGTTGGTACTTTGTACTAATCACTAAATACTAGATACTTATAGAAATGGCAAAAGCATTATTAATCAATAGTTCGGTAGGCGAAAAAGAAGCCGTTCAAGGTACTTGGCATCTTTTTGAGCAGGCAACACCCTATATACAAGGCATTAAAACGGGCGATTTGCTCGAAAATGTAGATGCCGAAATTTTGAGCAACATGATTTCGGGTTTGCCCAGCATTTGGTCGCGTGCCAAAGTGTTTGGTTATGCGTTCAAATACACCCAGAAAGATGCAAACATCGATACTTCGGGGCTGATTAATTTTTACGAAACCCTTGTAAATGAGTGGAAAGGTTTAATTGCTTTGTTGGCTCTTTTTCCCGATAGAATTGTGCTTAGCAAGCCATTGGAGTTTACACCCGGATTGCTCGACGATTTGTACAAAATTCCCAATGCTTTTGGGCGAATGCTCTTTGAAGATACCGATTTATGGTGCGACCCAAAAGTTTTGAACGAACAAAAAAAGCAAAAACCGCAAATTCAACTTATTTATTACAATAATTTGTTGATTGGTGCTACTTCGCCTTATTCGTTGATATTCACAGGAATAGATTATAGTGCATTTACTGCAAAAGGCGATGTACCTTGGTTTAGAAATGGGCGTTTTGACGACCCGCTCGAATTTGGAAATTTTGACAACAATCAGTTGCAAAAATTATATCTTTTAGTAAGTAATCTGGCAAATAAATTGCCTGAATTTGAAAGAGAAATTAATTTAAATCGCGAAGGCAAAGAAAAACTAAAATTAACTCCACAATTTGAGTTTATTCAAAAATGGAGTAATGAAATTAAAGCACGTGGTTTTCAATTAGTTAATGAGGGCGCACTAGATGCTGAATTGGAATTTGCTGCTCCTTTTACTCAACTTTTCAGAATAAAACAAGATTTATTTTTGAATAACGGAAACTTTAGCTTTGATGAGCAAAATGGGGGACAAAAAGTTGATTTGCAGAAAATTTTGATGCAAGACGATTTTATCTACTCGCTTACTGAAGTTAGTGAAGAGCAACCGCTTGAAAACTCGGCAGTTTACTACATGACTTGCTTTGACCCACAAGATGCCAAAAAGAAATGGTATTTTCCTATTCCTTTGAGCGACTACGGATTACGTTTGTTCAAAAATAGAGTGGGAGAGTTGCTTTCGCAAGGTGTTGAAAATGCGCACGAAATTCGTTCGAGCATTAAAGTAAATGATTTTAAGCTAGTTGTAGAATTGTTTTTGCTTGTTGATGGAAAAAAACAAACGCCCATAGTACGCGAATACGAAATTAAATTATTGACAGGAGTTCAACGAAATATCATTATTTGGCCTAATTTTGTTTCTAAAAATTGGAATCAATATTATTTTTACAACGAATATCCATCGAATGCTCGTGATATAAAATTTGTTCCATTTTACAAAAACATCTCAGAATCAAATGGTTATGACGGTGGAAATTACATAGCCGATAATAAGGAAAAACTAATTTATGGTGGTTACGAAGGCTATCATGCTGATTTAAAGGTAGAACACTTAGTAAAATATCCTGTGGCAACAGCTACTCGCGAGGATTATCCTTATGAGGTGATTCGTTCAAATCGTCCGGTTGCTGGAGTCGAAATTAGAGCCTTGATAGGTGGAAAAGATAGAACTTGTGGCTATCTGATTGTAAAAGAACCGAATGACGAAAGTATGCGCGGAAATCATATTCTCGATTTTTCGCACGAAACAAACTTTGAGCAAGCTGTTGTAGGAATTGATTTTGGAAGCAATAATTCATGTTTAAGTTATTCAAAGACAAACCGTTCCGAAGTAGAGCCAATTCCATTTAAAAACCGAAGAATTTTCTTGCTTGGTGCCGAAGTTATTGACCACCGACGCGAAAAAACGGCGGTACGCAATGAGCTTTTGTTTTTTCAAAACGAAGAAACTGCAAACGGACAAATCAAATCGTGGGTGCATGACCATAAGCCTCAGTACGTTGCAACTGGAATGGAGCAAGAAGAAATTGCTGGCGGCGTGCCTATTTTTGAGCACAATTTGATAATTCATGGCATGGATAGCCGCACGATTACTACAAATGCAGGCATTTTGCATCATAGTATGAAGTGGCTCAACGATATACGTGGAAAAGAAAAGAAAAAAGCGTACTTGAAAAGCGTTTGGATTATGGCAATTGCCGATTTGTATGCTAACAAGATGTTACCCATTGAGTTACGTTGGTCATACCCAGGTTCGTTCACTAAATTCGACGTTAGGCAATACCAATTGATGTACGATGAACTTTCGGAAATTCCGATTGAAAAACACAGCATTAAAGTAAGTTATGAGCCTAGTACTGAGGCAGAAGCAGTTTGCAATTACGCGCTAACCAACATTGGACTTGATGAAAAAAATATCTTACTCGGAATTGATGTTGGAGGTTCTACTTCTGATATATTAGTGCTTGGAATGGACTCAAAAGCAAGAGCTTACAAACTTTCTAAGCAAAGCTCGCTAAGAATGGCGGCGGGCATTTTGTCGGAAGTAATCAAGGATTCTAATGCTGTGCGACAGGCTATTTATAAATATCATGAAAGTCCGGTTTGTCCTATCAAAGTAGCTAATATTAAGGACATTATCGAAAAGCCAAATACTGCTCCTTTTTATTTGAACGCCATTTTAGACCGATTGAAAGACAATGAATTTAGGGCATTTTATAGCGCGTTGGCTCAATTTACACCCGAAGTTTTTGTAATTCCAGCTTATGTTACAGGTTTATTGCTCTATTATTCAGGGCAATTGGTTTCAAAAGCCATAAAAGAAAACCAGTATCAAAACGTGCGGATTGTCGATTTCTTGCCCTTTGGTAAAGGAGGACGCATTTTTGATTGGCTTGATGTTTTTCCAGGTAAAGGTGAAGCCCGAAATTACTACAATTCTTGCTTCAAAGCCGGATTTGGCGAGGGAAACCAGCAAATTGACCTCGAAAAGAAAGACAGCATACGGCACGATAATAAATCGGAAGTTTCTAAGGGACTTTCTGCACCTCAGGAAGTTACCGTTTCGCCCGACGTGCGTGAAAATTCGGATTTGTTTGGCGAAAGCGGCTTTGTGTTTCAACCCGAAAATGGTGAAGAACAATTACTTAGAGCTGACGATGTAATTAAAATCCAGCACTTGCAAGACATGAAATTTGGAATTAGAATGCCCGATGAATTTGCTGAATTTAATAAGTTTTTCGACATTTTTATTCGCTTTGTAGGTCCAAATTCTACTGGAATTATCAAAAATGCAGCGCAACTACAAACAAAGAAAGCACAGCTTGCACGTGAACTGAAAGCTTACATCTTGAATGACTCGGAATGGCAAAAAGCAAATGAGCAAGCTTTTGGAAGGGCTTTGTTTCTTAGAAAAATTTATTATTCCAGAACTGAAATAAGTACCAGTGCTATTTTGATTTTAGATTTTTTTTTGTAATAAAATGAAGTTTAGGTACTTTTCAAAATAAAACAGATAATTTAACTAGCTTCACTGCTTAATAAATTTTTAAAACTGATTTTAAATAGATGGCTTTTCAAATTACAAATAAACGTTTTATACTCAGGGCTTTGCAAAGCCCTGATGCTTTTTCATTGGCAAAACATGCTAACAATCAAAAAATTGAAGCAAATTTAACCGATGTTTTTCCTTTTCCTTATACTCCTTCCGATGCAAACAATTTTATACTTGCCAAGAAAAATGAAACACCAATCAAAACTTTTGCCATTGTAATTGATGGCAAGGCTGTTGGTGTAATTTCCATTTCACCACGAGTAGGAATTTATAGAATCACTGCCGAAATTGGCTATTGGATTGGTGAATCTTTTTGGGGACAAGGTATTATGAATGAAGCAATTAAAGAAATTTTGAATTATACTTTTGTTACGTTTCCCGAAGTGCTCAAAATTGTTGCTTTTGTGTACGATTTCAATATTGGTTCGGCTAAAGCTTTAGAAAAAGCAGGTTTTGAATTAGAATCTATTTCTAGAAAAGCTGCAATCAAAAACGAAAATGTTTGTGATATTTTAAATTATGTTTGTTTTAAATGAAAAATAGGTTGAGTAAAAAAAACGATAAAATACCTTTTTTTTTACTCAAATACAATAAGTAAACAGACTATTGATTTGCATTTTCAAACCAATCAGCGATTTTGTCAAAATTAAAATCTGCAATATCCTCAACTACTACATGTGCACCGTTTTCTTTGAGTGAAAGTTCGTTATCCTCTCTGGCTAAGCCAATTACAAGCCCAAAATTTCCAGCTACGCCTGCTTGCACGCCCGAAATTGCATCTTCTATCACCACGCATTTGCTGTATTCTGCGCCTAAATTGTCTGCCGCTTTAGTAAAAATGTCGGGTTCGGGTTTGCCTTTTAAGCCCAATTCTGCCGAAACTTCGCCATCTACGCGCGTTTCGAAAAAGTGCATCAAGCCAGCTGCGTTCAACACCGTTTGGCAATTTTTACTCGACGAAGCTACTCCAATGCGTATGCCTTCGGTTTTTAATCGCTCAAGTAGCTGAACAGTAGAAGGATAAACCTCTACACCGTCGCGCTGCAATATTTGGTTGATTACTTCATTTTTTTTGTTTCCTAAACCGCAAACACTCAGTGTTTCAGCCGAATCACTTTCGTTTCCGTAAGGCAATTCAATTTTGCGCGAACTCAAAAAATCTTGCACGCCTTTGTATCTAGGCTTCCCATCTACATAAGGCAAATAGTCGCCTTCGTGTGTAAATGGCTTAAAATCAACATTTTGTTCGTTGCTATATTGCTTCAAAAAAGAGTTGAACATTTCAGCCCATGCCTTGCTGTGCACAAGCGCAGTTTTAGTAATTACGCCGTCTAAATCGAAAATAACGGCTTGAAATTTATAATTTTTCATTGTTTTTATTTTTTTACAAAAGTAATTCATTATTCACTTTTAAGCAAAATTTTAATTTTTTTTCATGAAAATTATTAAACAAATTCCTTAAAATTGTTATTCTTTGAGCTAGTTTTTATATATTTGTCTAATTTTAAATTTTGTAAAATATAGAGTAAGTATTTATTTTGAAAAACTAAATGATGTATGATTTATTTTCGCAAGAAAAAAAGGCATCGTGGAAAACAAAATTGGGTTTCGGTACCTATTTTTATACAGGAAATACCGAAAAATTTGATTTATCGTCTGATTTTCAGCTTACACGCAAAGACACGCTTATCGAATCAAATTTATTTCTCAAAGGTGCCTATGGAGAGGTGGAAAAGGTGCAAAACAAACAAGAGTTTACGGGCGGATTAAAGTTTGATTATAAGCCACTTAGTGTATTTTCTCCTTTTGTACTATTTTCGTTTTACAACAATAAATTCAAAGACATCGAGTTAAGATTATCCTCGCTTTTGGGTGCAAAATATTCATTTTACATGACCGACGCTAGTGATTTATCCATAAGCGCTGCTATTCAATACGATACAGAACGCTTTTATGAGGCTACTCCCGATAAGGAAAAAATTAGGCTTTCTTTTCGCCCGCGTGTACTTCAACCCAATGTGCAAGAATTTGATGATTATATGCTGGTTTTCAACACTTCTCTTGAGGCAAAATTGTTAGAAAAAATTTCGTTGAAGCTTACTTACAACTATGATTATGAAAGTATGCCTATACTCGAAACAATTAAAAAGACAGATACTTCGTTTATTACATCGTTAGTTTTGAATTTTTAAAATGGGATTTTTTAAATTTTAAAATTTAAAATGATGATATTTAATTGATTATAAAAAAGGGAGAACTATTTTTAAAATTTTTCAGTAAATATTGAAGTTAAAATCTACTACTGAAAAAACAATTTTAGATATTCTGTAAAATATTTTATTCAAATTACTAATTTTAATTCATAAAAAAAACGTAACAAATGAAAACTCTAAAAAACATTTCTGAGAAGTTGAATTTTACTACATTTGTGTTACTTGCTGTATTAGTGGGCTTTGCAGTGAGTGGAACAAGTTGTAAAGCAAAAAAAGAGGCAAAAGAAAAAGCACGCATTGAAGCCGAAAGAGTTGCTAAAGCAATTGAAGATTTAAATGCCTTGATGCTAGATGAAACAAGCACTGTAGATCAGTTGCAGTCAAAATTAGACATTATTAAAAGCCGTAAAATTCAAAACGATGAAGTGAATAGCTTGATTGATTTGAACCAACAACGTATTGACAAAAAAAGAGCTGAACTTGCTGAGCAAAAGCGCAAGGAAGAGGAAAAGAAAAAAGAAGAAGAGAAAAAAATCATTCTCAAAACCGATGAGCAGCTTGATTTATATTTGAAACAAATAGCTGCTGCACCAACTGCTGCTGATGCTAATGCTCTTATAACTAAAGTTTTAGAGATGTTTTCTTCCGAAACTGCTGATGTTTTGATTATTGTAAGCAAGAAAGGTGGTGAGGTAGATTACGACAAGCCAACCAATATTAAAACCTATTTGAATTATGTGAAAGACCAAAAGTTATACAGCAAAAAAGTAGAAGCTTTGGAGATGGATTCTAATGGAAAAATTAAGTTATTAGAATTAATGAATAGGTAATTTTTAACTATTTAATTGATAATTTTTTATAATTTATATAACATGAAAAAAATATTTTTAGCATTTTTAGCACTTTTGTTTATTGGTAATTTTGCCATAGCGCAAAACGAGATAAGTCCTGAGCGTAAGAAGGCGATTGATAGTTTGGCTCTCGAAAAAGTGCGCGATTTGGGGAAGTACATTGCGGTAGTGGGAAATAAGAAAACTCCGTTTTCTGAAGCTAACAGAGTGATAGATAGAGCAGTAGAGCTTTTTATGGAGGGTAGCGAAATGGGAGTTTCGCTTTTGGGACGTAAAAAAGTAAATTACTATCCGGTGCGTGAATACTTGCAGCGCTTGATGCGTTTGAACTACGATAAAGTTGAAATTGAGTGGTTTAACATTGAGTATGTTTCTGACCTTGTGCGCCAGCCCGATGGAACTTACGTGGGTGTTATTACTATTTATCAGAAATTTTCGGCTTACGATAAAGAAAAAGGGCTTGTTTATCAAGATGTTACTAAAAAGGATATTACTATTTATGTAAAACGCAAAGAAACTCAAATTGCTGGTCGCATTGTAGGTTTCTGGGACGTTTTGCTGGGCGATGTGAAAGTTTCTGAAACCAAGCGTAAGTAGCTAATTATTTGATTATATGATTTTTATAGAACTTTCCGTAGGACACTATTTTCTTGCGGAAAGCTATTTTTTAAATAAAAAAGCGGTTAAAAAAAACAGAAAAATGATAAAAAAATTAGTATTTTTGTTGATTAGTTTTGCATTTTTTTATACTTCAAATGCGCAGGTTTACTTAGACAATGTAGTTGACGATGAATCGGATTTGTATGCTCAAACTAAACAAATAAATCAATTTTTTAGGCGTTTTAATGCCGAAGAGAGCAAAAAAGGGAAACGACTTTATGAAGGCGATAAAAATTTTAGAGATGCCGAACTTCGTGCAGATTATTTAGAAAATCTTTACGATTTAGAAAATAAAAACATAACTTCTGGTTTGGTAAAAGAATTTATTTCAAATGTAAATTCAAAACAGTCAGCTCAATACATTGATTTTTATGACCAAAATTGGTATGCCGAAATTGATGCTAGTTTCAAATACAAAGGCAAAGATGCCAATGTGATAATGTATATGAAAATAGAAAAGGAAAATTTGGGCTATAAATGGGTGATTTCAAATATTTTCTTCAATGAATTTGATAAATTATTTTACCCAGATACTTCTGGAACAAAAGCTCCTCATTTTATTCACCCAATGAGCCACGAAATAAGGTTTATGTCGCTTCGTAAAATTTTTGACCGTACTAATAATTTAGAGTATTATTCTAAGAAAGAATTTTCACCCGATTATTTATCTCTATTCCTGTTTGAAATTAAAAATGGAAATTTAGTTTTCAGCGATGTGAACGACCTAAAATTTCATTTTTTGCAAGTCGATGGTTGGTATTTTGAAATACAATATTTTAACCGAAAAGGATACAATACTGGCTGGTTAATATCTAATTTACTGAAAGTTACTGATGACGACAAAGCCAATTTTAAATTTTAAGATGAGTAATTGTACTATTTTCGTACAACATCAATTTTAATCGTTTATTTTATTTTTTTATCAAAATTTTAATTTAAAAACAATAAATTATGCTTTCTACTGCAAAAAAAATAGTTTTATCTTTGCTTCTTTTTACCTTTTTTATTCCTTATACAAGCCTAGCTCAGAACGAATTATCTGAACAAGATAGGATAAAATATGAGAACGACATAAAAGACATGGTAAAGTACATTGAAGGTACTTTTAATTTCTTGGGCGATGAAGAAGCACTTGCCAGCGAAAAAGAAATTATAATTAGCGAAAGTTATTTGAAGGCTTTTCGCGATAGTGAAGTGCAAATAGAGGACGACCTTGACGAATCGCGCGAAACGTCTATGAATAAAGGTGTTCAATCGTATTTGCAAGACATTGATTTTTTCTTCAAAAATGTGAAATTTACCTTCGACATTGAGAGCATCAAATATGCTTATAATGAGCGCAAAGAGCCTTATTTTACAGTTACTTTGAACCGAAATTTGAATGGAACCGACATTAAAGGCAACCCTGTGAATAATAACAAACCACGCTACATTGAAATTAGCTTAAACGAGGAACAGCGTGATTTAAAGATTATTAGCTTCTATACAACGAAATTGGACGAAACGGCTGACTTGCGTTTTTGGTGGGACAATTTGCCAAATGCTTGGAAAACAGTTTTATCCAAAAATATAAAAATAGAAGGAAAAATAACCGATACTCAAATTAAGAACATAATCAATACCGAAGAAATTGATATTTCAGGAAATAAAGATATTGATAATTTATTGCCTTTGAGTAGATTAACTAAGCTTAGAAAAGTAAATTGCTCAAATACACCGGTAAACAGTGTTGATGGTTTGAGGAATTTAATTAACCTCGAAGTTTTGGATTGTTCTAATACTAAGATTGTTAGCTTTGATGCTTTGAAATATACTACCAATTTGCGAAATCTTTATTTGGATAATACTTTGATTTCTGACATTCAGCCACTTGAGAACTTTCTTGTCTTGCAACAGTTGCACATGAACAAAACTCTTGTAACTAACTTAGCTCCAATAGAATATGCCGAAGAATTGACCGATTTGCGTATCAATGGTACTCAAATTTCGGATATTTCTATTTTGAAAGAATTGGAAAATATTGAAAGCTTTTATGCCAATGGTTCAAAAATTTCGGATATTTCTACTTTGCTCAATTTTAAGAAATTAGCTGTTTTGGATATTGGAAATACTTCTATTTCAAGTATCTCATCGCTATCTGCGCTCGAAAATTTGCAAAAATTAACCATTGATAATACCAAAATTGCTGAAATAGAATCACTTTCGGGCATGAAATCGCTTGTGAGAATTTATTGCGACAACACTGGAATTAAAAGCCAGCAAGCTTCTGCTTTTACTCAAAAAAACCCGAAAACTTTGGTTATGTACGATTCACAAATTTTAGTTTCGTGGTGGAAAGAAATGCCTGATGTTTGGAAAAAAATATTGGCTGCCGAAATTTCACTTTCTGGCGAGCCCGGAAAAGAAGAATTGCAGTTGATGGCAAATGTTTCAAAGATAGATGTGCATGGAAATAAGGATATTACAACTTTAGAGCCTCTTTCTAAATTGAATAAATTAGAAGTTTTGAACATTGAGGGCACGCCTATAAAAGACTTGATGCCTTTGCTTAATTTGTTAGATTTGAGAGATTTGAATCTTGCTAATACAGAAATTACTGTTTTAAACCCTCTTTTGAAGCTTACTAAGCTACAAAATTTAGATATTTCTGGAACGCAAGTTATTGAAATATTGCCACTTAAAGCGCTTACAAATTTAGAAAGCCTCAATATGGATAAAACCAAGGTTTCGAGCATTACGGTTTTGAACGATTTTAAAAACTTGAAATTTATTTATGCTGATAATGGCGCACTTACCGAAGAAAAGGTGGATATTTTTAATGCTTCAAATCCTGAGTGTTTGGTTATTTATCAAACCGAAAATCTAAATTCGTGGTGGAATAGTTTGGATAAAACTTGGCAAGAATTTTTCAAAAAAGAGTTTCAAATTCAGGACAAGCCAGACCGCTTGCAAGCTCATAAGTTGATATATACCAAGGAATTAAGCTTTTCGGGCGATGACTTTAGAACCTTAGCTCCTTTGGCACGATTGAAATGGCTTGAGTCATTGAGCTTTAACGATACACGCGTGGAAGATTTGAAACCTATTGCGGCTCATAAAAATCTGAAATCGCTTAAGATGCCTGAAAATCCGGGAATTAACGACTTATCGCCAATTAGTGCGTATAGTCATTTGGAAGTTCTTGATATTCAAAATACTATGGTGAAAGATTTAAAACCAATTAGTACAATTATTAGCCTTAAAATTTTGAAAATTAATGGCACAAAAGTTACTTCGCTTAAATCGTTGGCAGGGTTGAAAAATTTAGAGCAAATTGATTTTTTCAATACAAAAGTTTGGTTTTTGAAGCCACTTTATTCGATGAAAAAAATCGAGAAGGTAAAATGTTATAACACTAAGATTATGAAACCTTTAGTGAAAAAATACAAAGAAAAAAATCCAACGGTAGATGTTGTTCATTATTAATAAATAATAAGCTAAAAATATTCTCATATTTTTTATTAAATTGCTGAAACATTGTAAGCTAGATACAAACTAAAAAATATTTTTGACAGTTTATTTCTTTTTTACTGAAAATAATAAAATGAAGGGCAAATCAAATTTGCCCTTTTTTTGTTTAAAAGTGAAACTTTTATTTTCATTCGATTAAAAAATTCTTATTTTTGTTGCATAAATTAATCTAAACTAATTATTAAATTGATTTAAGTTGTTGTAAATTATCAATTTATAATCAATTTTGAAAAAAACTGAAACATGCAAACTTTAAATGAAATTTTAACAATAATCGACAGTTGGATAGGCGGCTCGTTTGGTTTTGTGTTGGCTCTTTTGGGAATTGGGCTTTTTTTTACCATTTATTTGAAATTTCCGCAAATTCGATATTTTCGACATGCCATTCGCATAGTAAGCGGAAAATACGATAAAAAAGGCGATGCTGGCGACACTTCGCATTTTCAGGCTTTATCCACTGCCCTTTCAGGAACTGTTGGTACCGGAAATATTGCGGGCGTGGCTTTGGCAATTCACTTGGGAGGTCCAGCGGCACTTTTTTGGATGCTTGTAACTGCCATGTTGGGTATGACTACTAAGTTTGTGGAGGTTACGCTCTCGCACAAATACCGCGAGTTTGCCGAAGACGGCAGCGTTTCGGGTGGACCTATGTATTATATGAAAAATGCTTTGAATATGAAATGGTTAGCTGCTATTTTTGCTGTTGCCACCGTTTTATCGTCGTTTGGAACTGGCAGTTTGCCACAAATTAATAGCATTTCTAATGCTCTTTTTGCTACTTTTGGTTTGAACCATATAATTACCGGTGGAGTTTTAGCTATTATATTAGCAAGCATCATTATAGGAGGAATTAAACGGATAGCAAAAGTTACTGAAATGCTCGTTCCTGCTATGGCTTTGATTTATTTTGTTGGAGCTTTTTCTGTTATTTTTTACAATTATCAAAACATAATTCCTTCGTTAATTTCGATAGTTTCCGATGTTTTCACGGGTACTGCGGCTACAGGAGGATTTTTGGGAGCTAGTTTTGCGTTTGCGTTCAATCGTGGAGTTAATCGTGGACTTTTTTCTAACGAATCGGGGCAAGGTTCTGCGCCTATTGCACACGCTGCCGCACGTGCACACGAGCCAGTTTCGGAAGGAATGGTGGCTATTTTAGAGCCTTTTATTGATACTATAATTATCTGTTTTTTAACGGGTTTGGTGCTTTTGTCGTCTGGTACTTGGAGCGAAAAACATCAAAACCAGTTTCAAATGGCAGACATGGAAATTTTGAACAGGCAAATTGACGAAAATCAACCAGAAGAAGTGAAATTAGTTCAAAATCATTTGAATTCTGGTAAAAAAATCGAACTTTTTTCGGGTGATTTGTTTGTAGAAAGAGGAGTGATTGTAAATGAAATTAGTATTATTCAATCTCGCTCTATTGCAGAAAATATTCAGGTATTTTTAGATAAAAAACCTTTTACCGGTAAAATTCCTGTAAAAAATGGAAAATTAGTGCTTTCGGAAGTAAAAGGCGGGGATAAAATTTATTTGACAGGAAAATCGTTGGTACATTCGGCAACTCTCACAACAGTAGCTTTTTCCAAAAGTTTTTTGGGAGGCTGGGGAAAATACATTGTAGCCATAAGTTTGTTGCTTTTTGCTTTTTCTACGGCTATTTCATGGTCGTATTATGGCGACCGAGCTATGACTTATTTGTGGGGAACAAAATCGGTTATTTATTACCGGATTGTTTATGTAATTGCTTTCTTTTTTGCAGCTTTTACCGACACTACCATTATTTGGACTCTTTCGGGAATAACTATTGCACTAATGACTATCCCTAACTTGTACGGAATCTTTATGTTGCGAAAAGATATGAAGCAAACGGTTGCTAAGTATTGGGAAGATTTTGAAAGCGAAAGAAAATAAGTGCCGATACTAGTTTTCGATTAAAACATTAAAAAAACAATAACGAGACGCGTCTTATTAGAGTTTTACCAAGCTCTAAAAGACCGTTTTTTTTATGTCCAATAAAATTTTTGTTGCTAAGTTTTTTTTCGTTGCTGAAGCGATAAGCAACCAATGTGCCTTCTTTTTTTGCTGCTCCATAATCTACACAAGCTACGTTTGAATCTAAAATTGAAGGTACACCTTCGCGCCAATAATGCCCAAAGAAAACCGGTTTTTCTTCTTTCGGGTAACCTAAATTGATGGATAAATTTTTTGCATTTATTTTTTCTTTGCTCGGTTTCCAGCCCGATGTTGCCGCTAATTTATTGTAAGTTAGATTTTTATCTGGATTTATCCACCATTTTATTCTTATGGTGTTTATTTGTTTTTTGTTGATATAAAATTTTTTGTTGTCGGGCAAAAAAATGCTGTACCCATTGAGCAAAATGGAGGTAATTTTATTTTCAATGCTGTCTTGTTCGAGCATTTTTTTGATAAATTTTTTATTCATTCTACCTTTAGGAAGATTCTCTTTCAACCAATTAATTGATTCAAAATCCCAACAAGCATGTACAATTCTTAAATCGGGTAAATCTAAATAAAGCGGTAATTTTTTGAGCCACTTGATGTATTTCTTTGCTTCTTGTGGGTTTTCTTTGTAGGCTCTAAGGGTTTTGCTGTGTTTTCTATTTAATTTATAAATCTGCTTGCTGGTGAGTTTGTTTTTTTTTCGGAGCTGAAAATAGCGAATAATGCCCATTTCATGGTTTCCCATAACGGCAAGCGCGCTACCATTATCAACCATTTTTTTTACAATTTCGAGCGTGCGCTTTATCTCAGAGCCGCGGTCGATGTAGTCGCCCACAAAAATTGCTTTTCGCTCTGAATGAGAATAATACCCGTTGGTGAGTTTGTATTCCATTCGTAGCAAAAGTTCCTCTAGTTTAGAGGCTTCCCCGTGTATGTCGCCAATTATATCGTACATTTCTTTTTTGAAAAACTGTTGTTTGTTCCGATTTTTTTTTACATCACTACCCGAAAATACAACAGTTTTTGCAGTAAAACTGTACGGTAGTTATGTTTTAAATCCTATTTTTATATTTAATTCTCTAGCTTGCATTTTAATTTTTTTAAGCTAAGTATTTTTTTTTTGATTTATAATTCGTAAAATGAATTTTTTTTGTATAAAATTTTAATTCAGAGAACGTAATTACAGTTATTAACGCATTTTTATTTAATTTAATATATTTTTTAAAAAAAATATTCAAAAAAGCTTGACTTAAAAAAATCAATTTATTAACTTTGCTTTTTACAAAATTCTAAAAAAGGGTTTTAATAAGTAGAACTCTTTTTTTTTGAAATTTTGTGAAAATTGAGTTGAATTTATTATTTAGAGTCCTTGTTTTTTTTTGAAAGACAAGGATTTTTATTCGTAAAAGAAATTAAATTAGAACATTTTAAATTGTAAAAATAGGAAAAATAGCCAAAGATTGAAAAAAAAACAGAGCCTACGAAAGTTGAAATATTTTAAGTAGTGAATCAAAATTAATTGTGTATTTTGTTTTGTTAAGTGCTTAAAAATAAACAAGTAACAAGGGTTTGCTCAAAAATAAAATGGCACTGGTGCTTATTTCGCTACTAAAAGTCTAAGAATATTCTAAACAAACCACAACTATTTAGATTGGTATTTCGTATAAAAAGATTGTGTGATTAACTGAACTTCTCAAAAAAAATAGATTTTCTTGTTCGTTTTGCTTCATTTATGCAAGTGAATTGTAGTTTTGGAGTTAAAATGCCGTTCAAAAATTTATTTATTTCTACACAAAAAATTAAAAGAACAGTTTTTGAAATAAGTTGTTTCTTGAAATTTTTGAGCAAAATTTATTACATTAAAAAAAACGAAAATAAACTTATGTTATTATATCATAGGTATTTACATATAAAGAAAGGAATAGACATGAACTTAAGTGATGATTGTAAATGTTTAGATGGAAAAAACATAGAAAGTGCTGATTTTGCACGAATGTCGGAAGCCGATAAGGAAGATTATATTTTGTGTCATTTTAACAGCTTGTTGCGCGAATGCAAGCGTTGCAATACGGGTGAAGAGCGCGAAATTGTTATTTCGGCATTCAAATTTGCCAATAGTGCCCACAAAGGAATGACTCGCAAAACTGGCGAACCTTACATTATTCACCCCATCGAAGTGGCAAAAATTATTGCCGGAGAAATTGGTTTTGGCGCAAAAGCTGTTGCTGCAGCTTTATTGCACGATGTGGTAGAGGATACCGATTATACTTTGGAAGATATAGAAAGCGTTTTTGGCGAAAAAATAGCGTATTTGGTAAAAGGATTGACTAAGCTAGAAGAGCTTAATAGTGAAGTAGATAAAAAAGTTGATTCCATTTCGCTTCAGGCAGAAAATTTTAGAAGTTTAATTTTTACTATCTCTGAAGATATTAGAGTGGTTTATCTCAAAATTGCCGACAGGCTTCACAATATGCGTACTTTGGCATCAATGCCCAAAGCTTCGCAGTTGCGTAGTGCAGCCGAAGTGCTTGATATATATGCTCCTTTGGCTCATCGCTTGGGATTGTATTTAATAAAATCGGAGCTTGAAGATTTGGCTTTCAAATACCGTGATGAAAAGAAATACAACGAAATTGCCGATTTAATTAAGGATAGATTTGACAATAGAGAACGAATAATAAGAAGGCATGCCTTACAAATTGAAAAAAGACTGCTCGATACCAAATTTATAAAGAACGATGACTTTGAAGTTTCGGGTAGGAGTAAATCGATTTATTCCATTGCTCAAAAAATGGAACGACAGGGTGTCGATTTTGACCATATTTACGACAAACTAGCTTTACGCATTGTTTTTGAGCCTGATAGCGAAATTCCAGATCAAATTTATTTGCAGTGTTGGAATCTTGCAGGAGTTATCGAATCGATGTACACACCCATTGCTGGGCGTTTTCGCAATTGGATAAAAAACCCTAAACCCAATGGATACAGGGCAATTCATACCACCGTTACTACCAAAACCGGACATAAGCTTGAAATTCAGATACGCACCAAAGAAATGGACGATATTGCCGAAAAAGGAATTTCGTCGCATTGGAATTATAAAAGCGGTAAACCCATGATTAAAGAGCTTGAAGACCTTGTTAATCAGGTACGCGATGAAATGACCAATCCCGAAACGGATCCTGTTAAATTTCTCGATAGATTTAAAATAGACATCAAAACGCCCGAAATTTTGACATTTACTCCCAAAGGCGAGCGAATTATTTTGAAAAACGGAGCTTCGCCTCTCGATTTTGCATTTAAAATTCATTCTACCGTTGGGTTGTCGGCAATAGCTGCAAAAGTGGATAAAAAAGTAGTGGCTTTGAATACAAAACTCAAATGGGGCGACCATCGATAAACGAGTTTTAATCAATTATTTCAAAAAAGAAGAAATAGAACTTGCCGAAAAAGGGAGAGCTAAATTCTTAGAAATACTCAAAAGATATAAATCGCCATATCAAATTTCGGATATTACAACTTACGTAGTCAATTCTTTTGAGCTGCAAAATGAAGACCGCTTTTTTGTATTGCTTGAGAATAAAGAAATAACGACAGATAAACTGAAAACTGCCATCAAAACGGCTATTGCTTTAGAAAAAATGTATCGCGATAAGAAGGCTTTGCAAGAAAAAGCTGGGAAAAAAAAGAAAAAAACAGTGCCAGCCGATGATAGCGTCAAAAACATTGACCCAAAAAAGGTGCATAGAGTAGGAGATAGCCTTGATTTATCGAAATATGAAGTTGCCGATTGTTGTAAACCCTTACCAGGCGATGAAGTGATTGGTTTTAAAGAGCTTAACATGGATAAACTCATTATTCACAAAGCAATTTGCCCAACAGCTAATGCCTTAAATTCTACCCAAAAAAGGCTAATTGTTCCTTTAAAATGGACTGCAACCAACGATTTTTTGTCGCGTGCATTTATTGTGGTGGAAGGAGTTGATAGTAAGGGGATTTTGTTAAAAATGTTACACGTTATTTCCGATGAAATGAATGTGAACATGATTAGCCTGAATATTACGACTCAATCGGGAATATTTAAAGGAGAAATAGGGCTTTACATTAAAGATTTAACAAGTTTGAATACCCTTTTGAGCAAAGTAATGGGAGTTTATGGGGTGATTAGTGTACACCGGAAAAGTTCCACTATTTAAAAAAAAACATGTATCATGATAATTAGATAAATAAATTGCTCATATACAAATAGATAATCCTGCGTTAAGCTAGAAGTGTTGTATAAAAAAATCGATTTTTTTTTCAAAGACTGTAAAATTAAATCGATTTTTTTTAGTTATCTCAAAAAAATGATAAAAGAATATATTTTCGATTTGTCGAAGTACGAAGTTGCCGATTGTTGTAAGCCTTTGCCAGGTGATGAAGTGGTTGGTTTTAAAGATTTTTGTAAAGATAAACTCATTGTCCACAAAGCAAATTGTCCTACTGTCAAAACTTTACCTTTTTACCTAGTAGTACGCTTGAAATGGAATGTGCC
>JFJP01001792.1_pt1 | contig 29913 bp, 32 predicted proteins | sample 431651 | NCBI WGS metagenome assembly JFJP01 (sample SAMN02602958, study PRJNA72255) | Microbial mat metagenome, whole genome shotgun sequencing project. | biome: fresh water; feature: sink hole; material: water; isolation source: purple microbial (photo- and chemosynthetic) mats found in... | reverse complement strand
CACAGTCTACAACGAACAACGCCCACATCCAGCACTGGGTAAGTTGCCGCCAAAATCGTATCGGCAACAGGCAGAAAATTCTACATTCTTAATTGGAAAGAAACCACGAGTACCGTTCATCCTTAGCAATAGCTGCACGCAAGCGATGGTCGCCGGCCAGCGATACCGCCACCGATGCGATGATTCGCTATGCTGGCGCGTTCAATGCCACTGCTGACGACAAAGGTTTCAAAGGCTACAAGCCGTAGACGGCAGAAATGGGTCGTAGCCAAGATGGATCCGTTGCTGCTGCTAAATTGCGGACCGCGCCTACCACAGGCGCTGACGCAACTCGCAACGCATTTGTATAGCTGATCGTCGAGCGCCGCAATGTCGTCTACTCCTCACAATATGTTAGCTTTGCTTGCTACTCCTACTGATCCCGTTAAGGTTGTACTTCTTGAATCGACATGCAAGGGCCGTAAGCGCCTAGTACTGATAGGGCTGCTGCTGGTCGTCATGACACGGATATGCGCCGCGCTCGGAGCATATCCGACCGATCCGTGGCGCATCCCGCTGCTGCTGTGGCCAGGTACTGCACTTGATATGGGCTGACACGCAAATACGCACAGTGTTGCTCGACATCCGCCTGCCGATACCGGCTTGATCGGCGTCTCTAGCAGCTCCGCGCTAGGTGCTGTACTGACCATCGTGCTCGGCGCCACGCTGTGGCCAGATGCGTTGTGTATGGCCGACATATATGCGCCGATACTGGCTGCCATCAGATTGTTGAGCTATGTCGCCAACGACAATCAGCTGCGCACCCTCACCTTCTGGAACCTAGGCAACCTGGTTGGCGACCCAATGGTCGCTTTGGGGCGGGCGATGCCGGTAGTAGATATTCAGCATCGCCGCACTGGCAAGCCATGCGGCAGCGCTGAATGCGATGTTGCTCGGTGCAAGCAGAGACGATGCACATGGGCGTGCCGGTACAAGCGATTAAACATCAGGTGCTGATCGGCTAGTGCGCTGTGCGTCGGCACGCTGATGGTCTGCACCGGCACCATCGGCTTCATCGGCCTAGTGGCACCGCATTACATTCATCTGGCATACGGCTCGGACCAGCGTGTGGTGCTGCCAGGCGCGCTATTGTTCGGCACCGTGCTGACGCTGGCGGCGGACCTGATCAAACGTACTGTAGCCGCGTCTGCCGAAATGCCGCTGGGCACTCTAACCGCGTTGATTGGAGGCCAATTCTTCATGGCGTTACTGTGGCGACGGAGTGGTCAACTTGGTTTATAAATAAAATGGTATGACGCGTCTCAAACGTTTAGCTACGCCCCCAATCAATACTGGCCTCATCTGGAAAGCAATTATATTAGTAGCAATCGACCTGTCCTTGCGACTTGGCAACAAAACCATCCTGCATCACCTGAGCCTGCAGATTGCACCAGGCTAGATCGCCGGCCTGCTGGGTCGCAACAGTTGGTACAGAGCCGCGCCGTGTTGCTGCAAAGTGTGTAATTTGTATTTCCGTTCACAGCGATGGAAATCGCGATACTGGGACGCTATCCGCATAGCGACGGCATGAGAGATCGCCTGATTGCGATGGAAGCGCTAACGCTAGCCCGCGCCGTATCGCTGGCCGAACGCGATATCACCACGCTGTCCGGCGGTGAGCTGGCACGTGTACAGTTCGCCCGTATTTTTGGCAAAATTTCTGCCGACAAAATGTCGACAGCGGCGTGCAACCGAAGTCACGCTACCTGTTGCTGGACGAGCCAACCGATACATTGGACCTGGCACATCAGCATCACCTGCTGAGCACCTTGTGGTAGCTGTCAAAGGAGTGACATATCGGCGTGCTGGCAATCCATGCACGATCCCAATTTGGCTGCACGATACATAAACCAGTTGGCTTGGCTTGCCGACAGAACGCTACTGGTACAGGATACGCCGGCCTTGACCATGACGTCGCCTATCGTCAAGGCTTGTCTCGACATCGACGTCGCGGTCATCCGACCAACCGGTAAACCACCGTTTTGCGATGCCTTACATGGTTTGAGAGCAAAATAGCGGTTGCCATGCAGAGCAGCACCAAACAGTGACATCGCGACAACCACGATAATCTCGATAAGCAGGACAGCCGCAGGCGTGCCTGCCGACGGGCGCGTCAGCTGTCGTCGGCAGCCAACGAATCAGGCTCTTTACTCATCAACCGCTGGGCAGCCTCGCTTGGCAACGCTTCCACCGATTTCAGTTTACGCGCCATCTGACGGCTGCGCACTTCAGCCTGATCGATATTCTTGGCGGCGCGTTCCAGCGTCAATTTGGTGGCCGCCAGCACGTCGCCGAACTTGCTGAATTCAGTCTTTACCGCGCCCAGCACCTGCCACACTTCCGATGACCGCTTTTCCAGTGCCAGCGTGCGGAAGCCCATCTGCAGGCTGTTCAGCAATGCCGACAAAGTCGATGGCCCGGCGATACTGATCCGGTGCACGCGCTGTAATTCGTCGGCCAAACCGGGACGGCGCATGACTTCCGCATATAAGCCTTCGGTCGGCAAAAACAGGATGGCGAAATCGGTAGTCAGCGGCGGCGACAAATATTTTTCTGCGATGATCTTGGCTTCGCCACGGACCGTACGTTCCAACTCCCTGGAAGCTTGCGCAACACCTTCGACATCGGCTCGATCGGCGGCTTCGGCCAGACGCTCGTATTGCTCCTTCGGAAATTTGGCATCAATCGGCATCCATACCGGAGTGCCAGCATCGTCGTTTCCGGGCAACTTGATGGCAAACTCGACCCGCTCGCCGCTGCCCGGAACCGTCTCCACATTCTTGGCATATTGCTCCGGCGTCAACACCTGCTCCAGCAACATTTCCAGCTGCACTTCACCCCAAGTGCCGCGGATCTTGACGTTGGTCAGCACGCGCTTAAGATCGCCAACGCCGATTGCCAGTTGCTGCATCTCACCCAAGCCTTGATGTACTTTTTCCAAACGGTCGGAAACAATCTTGAACGACTCGCCCAGGCGCTGTTCTAGCGTCGCGTGTAATTTTTCATCGACTGTCTTGCGCATTTCCTCAAGACGCAAGCCGTTGTCGTTTTGCAGATCCCTGATTTTGGCTTCCAAAGTAGCACGTACTTCCGTCATGCGCTGTGCATTCGATTCGGTCAGCGCCGTCAGTGTCTGGTTAAGGGTATCGCCGAAGAACTTCAGCGATTGCGCCTGTTCTTCGCGGTTGGTCTGCGCCTGCTGGTTCATCGCCAGCCGCATGCTGTCGAGTTGCTGGGCGTTGGTTTCGTTGAGCTTGACCAGTTGCTGGGCGAAGGTGTCGATCTGGTTATTCTGCAAGGTGGCGACGCTGGTTATCTGCGCTGCCAGCGTTTGCTGCAGTTGACCGAAACTACTGCCTAGTTCCTGCCGCATGCCCTGTGCGCTGATCTGCACTTCGCTGCGCAGTCCGCTCTGCTGGCGATCACCGAGATCCTGTTGGTGGCGCTGCAAGTCGTTTTGCAATTGCACCAACTGTTGCGTCAGGTCGGTGCCGCGTAAACTAAGCACAATAGCAATGACCTGCAGCACGATGACGACAGCAGACACAACCAATAAGACAAGCAATTCAGATGAAGTCATGTGTTCTCAGATAAATTTGAAATTACGATTTAAAAAAAACGAAATATTAGCTTGAGAAGCGGTTCGCGATCACGGCTGTACGTCAAGCTTATTGCGCATCCAATCGGGAATCTGGAATAAAGAAGTCAGCAAACGCTATAGCAGCCACGCCCCCCAACATTCCGACTTCGTGCATCGCCATTGCCACGCAGCGCAGCCACTAGACGCGCTCGAGACTGGTAATCGCATACGATAAATGACGCGCGCACAAGCGCGGATGACTGAAGCATTCTATGTACAAATCGGGGTTGCCGACCCAGTCACGCAGAAACCAGTAAAACTTGTCGCGTGAGCCTTCCAGCATCGTCGAATGCAACACCCGGATCACGGCGAACTGCAGCTCCAGGTCCATCAGGCCGTAGAAACGGTCGGCCAGTACGCGCAGCTTATCGGCGCCGCCGATCAATTCGTACCAGGTGGCTTGCGGTGGTTGCCCGGTGGTATCGGCGGGGGGGGTATTGAGTTCTGTCTTCATAAGAAAATAATCAAGACGTAAGCTGGCATTATCCTCGAAATGACGTGCCTGAGTGACGTAAATACAGTCTAACCAATGAGTCTAAATAATGAAGTCCAACCTCAGGTTTCACGCAGAATTTGCAGTGGCAGCTGATTCAACACGTGCCGCAATCCGGCACAGCCGCCGACAAAACGTGCAAGTCCCGTACCTCATACCGGCCGGCCAGACCAGCGGGCTTAAGGTCCGGGTGAAGTCGAATACATAATGCGCCAGCGCCCGCAGTAGGACCGCCTCGCGCGGCCGTTCGTCTTGAGAACCTACTAGCGCTGCATACAGCACCAATGCACCGGATACCAGCGTAAACAAGAACAGGAACTCAATTTCCGCCACTACCTGATCGATCACGCCTTGGATATGGCTTGATGACGCTGTCAATATCGAACAAGCCGCCGACACCGCCCCGCACGACGCCGAGAAGTAGATTGCCACAAAACATGAATAATCTGTAAAGCATGGGAATTCGGTGATTGGAAAGGCACGGGATGGATGAAAAAGTCAGGCGACGCTTATGCTGGCAGCGCCTGGCGAGAACTCCTTAGAGTTGACCAGTTGTGCGATGCGGACGTCGCCACATTGAGCACGGTTGCGCAATGCGTGATCCATCAATACCAGCGCCAGCATCGCTTCGGCAATCGGCATGGCGCGGATGCCGACGCAAGGATCGTGACGGCCAAAGGTTTCAACGGTGGCTATATTGCCATACTTGTCGATTGACTGGCGGGGTGTGCGGATGCTGGAAGTCGGCTTGATGGCAATCGATACGGTAATATCCTGGCCGCTGGAAATGCCGCCCAGAATGCCGCCGGCGTTGTTGTTCAGAAAGCCGTGACGCGTGATTTCGTCACCATGCTGCGACCCCTTTTGGGTCGCCGAGGCAAAACCGGCACCGATTTCCACGCCCTTGACGGCATTGATGCCCATCATCGCGTAGCTGATCTCGGCATCGAGCTTGTCGTACAGTGGTTCGCCTAAACCGACCGGAACATTGGAGGCCACCACATCGATACGCGCACCGCAAGAATCACCATCCTTGCGCAACGCGTCCATATACGCCTCAAGTTCGGCGATTTGGCTGACATTAGCGGCAAAAAATGGGTTATTTGGGACATCATTCCAAGATTCGAATATAATTGGCAGCTCACCCAGCTGGCTCATGCACCCCTTGAACGTGGTGCCGTATTGCTGCAATAGCCATTTTTTGGCGATTGCCGCGGCGCCGACAATCGGCGCTGTTAACCGGGCCGATGAGCGGCCGCCACCGCGGGGATCACGAATGCCATATTTTTGATAATAGGTGTAGTCGGCATGGCCGGGACGGAAAGTATCGATGATGTTGCTGTAGTCCTTACTGCGCTGGTCCTGGTTGCGAATCAGCAGCGCAATCGGCGTGCCGGTTGTCTTGCCCCCGTAGACACCGGACAGGATTTCGACGGTATCCGGCTCCTGACGCTGGGTCACATGGCGCGAAGTGCCGGGCTTGCGGCGATCCAGATCAGGCTGAATATCGGCTTCCGACAATTCCATTCCTGGTGGACAGCCATCGATCACGCAGCCGATGGCCGGGCCGTGGGATTCGCCGAAATTGGTGACGCTAAACAGACTACCGAATGTATTGCCGGGCATGATGATCCAGATAAAAAGCCTAAAATTGTGATTTTAGCAGTGCCACTCCCAAGCGGCCACCTGGATCGCAGGTTTATTACCTTTCAGGCATTAATCTGTGCAACCCCAGCATTGGCAAGGTGCGCGATATGATACGGCTAACCTCAAGACAACCTGGCCAGCCGCGTCGTGAGAAAATCGAAAAATTTCTCGGCATCGCCTTCGGTTACCTAACGCGCGTTGGCTGGGCACTTGGTGACCTGATAATAATCGACCACGGTTTGGCCGAAGGTCGGCCCTTCGCACGTATCGATCTCGACATTGGCTATGTTGCCTGTTGAATAGCCCAGGTCGCAGCAGGTAGCCGATGGTGGTCACATCGTGTACCGGACCGCCAGACAGTCCATACTGCTTATAATGTCGTGCTCGACATACATATCGATGATGTCGGCGGCGATCTTGCCAGCCTGGTTGTCGATCTTGCGCAGGCAGGCGATTCGTTCGGAACTGGGCAGCATCTTGTGGGTGACGTCCAGCGGGATCACCGTGATCGGCACGCTGCTTTTGAACACCATATCGCTGACATGCGGATCAGCGCACACGTTGAATCTGGCTATGGTCGTGATATTACCGCAGTTGAGATGGGCGCCGCTCATCATGACCACTTCACGGATGCCTTGCGCGATTTCCGGGTGCTGGATCAGCGCCAAGGCCAGATTGGTTTGCGGCTCCAGCCTTGCGATCGTCATGCTTTTCGGCTTGGTGCTTGCCAGCGTACCGATCAGGTACTTCACCGCATTACCAAGTGCCCACGGCTGCCTTGATTCGAACACCTCGGCAAAATAGATCGGCGCGTGCAACATCGGCCGTGCGCTGCCGGCATAGACCTACACACCGGACCGATTGGCCCACTTGCGTACCATGCGCGCATTGCGCGATGTATAATAACTAAATATTGTCGGCCACCGAGGTGAGCCCCCGCACATCAGGCTGGTCGCGCACCGACAAAGCCGGTGGCAAGGCAATCACATCGTCGGCACCGGGATCAGTATCGATGATCAACGATAGCGCCACGGCATCTGCCGCCAGCATCATCCCCCATCGGCATGGTGCTTGCTAGCAATCTGCCGCGAAGCAACTTACCGCCCTGTATAAAAAATTGCGATGGGCCATGCTAGCATCCTCGGTGGCCTTACTCGTCATTGTTGATTCTTTTGTCTTTCGTTTGGATAAGATCAGCCGGTTTTACTGCAAGGCACCACGCAAGGCTTGCACTTGCTGCTGCAGATACTCCTATGTGGCTTGCGCCAGCGCCACTGGCTTGTCGACCGCGAGTTGCAGAGCCGATAATGGGCCGCGATTGAAGGAACGATGGAAAGAATTACCCGCGCTACGAGCCCACATGCTGCCCCACAGGCCGATCAGCGCCATCGAGATAACCGGTGCCGCCGGGGTGCGCTCGACGCTCTTCTTGATACCGCAGCAGAATTCATTCATTTCACCGCTGCTGGTCAGCTTGCCTTCCGGGAAAAGGCAGACTAGGTTGCCGCCTTCCAGCGCTGCGGCGATTTATGCGAAAGAGAATTTCATCAGTTCCAGATTTTCATTGTTCGGCGCAATCGGGATCGCCAAGGCGATCCCGATTGCGCCGAACAATGAAAATCTGGAAGATACGATGATCCATCACTAAGCGGATCAGCCGCGGACCAGCAGCCATGATGAAGATGGCATAGACATAACTGACCTGGTTACAGACCAGTACCGCAGCGCTTTCGGCGGGAATCAGATCGCGGCTGATGGTCTTTAAGCGATGGATGGCATAGATCAAGATCCAGGCCATGAACCGCACCAGATACTCCGGCGCCACCGTGAAAATATAGATGGCGACAAGCACATTGAGAATCGCGGTAATCAGGAAAATCTGCGGAATAATAAAGCCGGATTGTAGCAATACTAGCGTCAACAGCACCGCCATCAACATGAACAAGGCATTCATAATGTTCATGCCGGCAATCGTGCGCGACAGATGTCGGGGGTCGCAGCGGGTCTGGATCACGGCAAACAAAGGCACGATATACAAGCCGCCGAACAGGCCGATCATCAGGCAATCGAACAGGATGCGCCAGCTTCCGGTATGCTGCACAAAACCGCCGATGTCGACCACAACAGTATTGGTGTAACTGATGCTGGCCAGTAAAAGATCGAGGCCAAATACCCACAGGCCGATCGTGCCAAACAGCAACAAGCCAATTTCTACCTTGTGGCCGGATAAATGCTCGCACAACAGCGAACCGGCGCCCACGTCAAGCGAAAATACCATCAGCAGCAGTACGAACACGCTATGGTTACCATGCAGATAATTCTTGGCGTACAATGGGAACTACGCTAATGCGATGGCGCCGTAGAACCAGAACCAGGAGTTGGCCAGCATCGCCAGGAATACCAGCTGGTTCTTGCGCGAGAAACCAAGATTGCACACCATGTCACACCATTTCGGTCATCGGATTCCAATTGACCTTCAGTGCTGGTTCCGCCGCCGGCATCAGCGGAATGCAGCGACTGAACAACCAACCCAGTACAGCAATCGTCACTGTATCACCGGTCACCAGTTCAATCCACCCACGGCTTGTGCACCACCAGCACTGTGCCCAGTACTTCGCCAAACAGGATGCCGAAGAACGTCCCCATCCCGATAACGCCATTGCCACCGACCAGTTCATTCTGACGCAATTGCTGCGGCAGGTACGCATACTTGACCGGCCCAAATAGGGTCGAATGCACGCCCATGCCGACAATTATCAGAATCAACAGCCACAAGGAATATGTCATCCAGCCGACGGCAGCAATCGACATGACGACAATTTCCAGTACTTTGACGTAACGTGCCAGACGCGATTTCTCTAACTTATCTGCCAGTTGGCCGGCGGTCGCCGAAATACCACAAACGGCAGGATGAAAAAAACCCGAAATCAGGTTGTTCAACAAGTTGACATCCATGCTGGTCAAGTCCAGCGCCTTGTAGGTGATGATAGTCTCAGTAACGCAGTCTTGAAGACGTTGTCGTTGAACGCAACCCCAAATTGGGTCCAGAAGAATGGGGCGAAGCGTCGCTGCCGGAGTAGGGAAAAGTGACCGGATCTGGACATGAATTGTACGAATAGCAAAAGCGAGCGGACACCGGCGTCGATACAAATCGACGGGTAGAAATAAATAAATGTATTTTTAGATATTTTTGTTTCATACAACCTGCACAAAAATACGCGAAAATATAAAAAACCGTTTGCGGCATGATCCTGCCATAAACAGTTTTGCTGAGGCTGGAAGAATGTTTATTCTTCGGCGACCGACGGCCAGTCGCGGATATAGGCTTTCAGCATTTTGTTCTCAAAACCCTGCGCATCCAGCACCGCTTTTGCGACATCATAAAAGGACATCACACCAAGCAAGGTGCGTGCATCCATGATCGGCACATAACGTGCGTGGCGCTCAAGCATGATGCGACGCACCTCATTAAATTCGGTGTCGGGGGTCACGGTAATTGGACTGTTGTTCATGTGTTTACGTACGGTATTGGTGCCAACCGAGCCGCCGTTTTGATGGATCGCCACCAGCACTTCGCGGAAAGTCAGCATGCCCACCAGCGAACCGAATTCCATTACTACAAGCGATCCGATATCTCTCTCCGTCATCGTATTGACAGCATCGATCAGCGGCGTATCGGGCGTCACAGTGTAAAGAATATTGCCTTTAACTTTAAGGATTTCGGAAACTTTCATGGGGTCATCCTGCCTTTGCTTGGGTTATGCTTCGGTTATTCTTATGTACTCGAATGTAGCTTAAGCGAGACCAAAAATCTACCGCGCAGCGCAGCATCAGTAGAGTCACCTAATTCATTTCTCATCATTCATAAAAATAGATGGAGATCAAGGTACCATGAGCAGCCCCTCCTACTACCCAGACTTTGATACGTTCTCGCTGCATGCCGGCATGCGTTGCTGATCCGGCCATTCGGCTCGCGCGCTACGCCGATTTATCAGACTTCGTCATTTGTCTTCAAGGATACGAACCACGCCGCGGCGCTAGTCAATCTGGAATGCGCCGGCCATGTCTATTCGCGCATTTCCAATCCGACCAACGCAGTGCTGGAGGGCGGCGTGGCCGGGATCGCGATCGCCAGCGGACAGGCTACGATGCATCTTGGTCTGGCAACCATCGCCGGGGCCGGCTCGCATATCGTGGCATCGCGCGCGTTGTATGGCAGATCGCGCAATCTGCTGTCCTACAGGTTGAAGCGATTCCGCATTGAAATTACCTTCGTCGATCCAAGCGATCTGGATGCCTGGCGTGCCGTGATCCGTCCAAATACCAAAGTGCTGTTCGGCGGAACGTTCGGCAATCCGGGGTTGGACGTGCTAGATATTCCGCGCATTGCGGCATTCGAACATGAGCGCTATCTGCCGTTGATGGTCGATTCGATCTTTACTACGCCCTATCTACTGGGGCCAGTCGATCATAGCGCCGATCTGATATTCCAGTCCGCCACCAAATTCCTGTGTGGACACAGCACAAGCAGTCGGCGGCTTGCTGGTGGAAGATGGCACTTTGGACTGGCCACAGACTTTTATGACAAGACCGGCTACTTCGCCGAATTGTGCTGGCAGTACGAAAGTTTTTATGACATGATATTTTCTGAAGTTCAGCGGCCATGCGGCAAACCTATCAACAACGCCAGATTGGCATCACGCTATTGCCATTCAAGATGCTGTTCATTATCGCCAATCTTTAATCGTATAAGAAGAATGAGAGATCGCAGAGGACTACAAAAACTCTCACCACCGATGAATACCTGGCTTTGATAACATCTCTCACGCGTGAGCTATTCACCGGTTACCTGGCGCCAGGCCTGATCAGCTTCGGCGGCGCATGCTCGTCGAGCAGCGACGCTGGCTAGATGGTATGCAGTTCACTGAGTTACTCAGTTTCTTCTAATTCATGTTTAGCAGCAACATCATTAATCTGTCGGTAGCAATCGTCCTACATTTTCACGGCGTCCGCGGTGCCATCGCCGAACTGCCGGGAAACCGATACAAAGCGCACACCGCAGACAGTATTTTCATACTGAACGTCAGCAACCAAACCAGCATCACCACCACGACAAGAAAAGGCAAAATCACCCTTACCCATCACCAATCGGTGGCACACATACCATGCCAGGAAATTTCTTGGATCGCTGCATCAAAAAATCTCACCGACAACATTAAAATTTTTAGAAAGTTTGAGCCGAATGACAAGAAACGGCGACCAACACAGCCTTGCTGCAAATACTGTAAGCCTCAACAGCTTATCAAGCATACGACCAATAGTTTCACAATGGCAATCCTGATGGATCGAATTAAAGTTTCTCGATAATTTATTTACCTGGCCAGTATTGACGAGACAGGCCGACGTTAACTTTTGCAATCGTCAGCTCCGTCAGCAAGTAAAAGCTAGAATATGATCGGAGATCAACCAGCTCAGAGATGCAGCAAGGAAAAGACAATCGACAAGATTCAATAACCTCAAAAAATGCTAGGTATGTCGGTACTCCCAACATATCTAGCATGCTATAATCGACAGTTAGCCCCCTCTGTTTCCTATATGACTCTTCAGACTTTGTGTATCGATAGTGCAGCCGCAGCGGCGCTTCACCCAACCCGGACATCCTGCATCGGCCGGTGTAACCGGAACTGATACGCAACGAAGTGCTGGCCTACTTGCAGGAGGCAACCGCCGCTCGTACCCCGCAGTAAATCGTCCTGATTTTCAGAAAACAACAAATAACTGACCAAACACTGAACGCCCGTGTCGGCCAGGTTGCCTCGTTCCTGATCGGAGTGGGTGTGCGGCCTCGCCAGATTGTCGGCCTGTGGCTACCGCGCGGCATTGACCTGCTAGTGATGATGCAAGCCGGCATTGCCAAGACCGGTGCAGTCTGACACTACCACCGGATGCTGACACGCCGGTGGAACGCATAGCTATCTTCCTGGAAGACATCAACACGCCCGGCATCGTCAGTTGTAAAGGATTCACCCCGCGTTTGGGTCATCTGTCCTGCCATTCCTGCCAGATATGGACCGCCGAAAATCTGCTTATACCTGCCAATGCCCCGCTGCGGTGGGGTCAAGGCTTACATCCTAGCGATCCGGCATACGTAATCTACACGTCAGGCTTGACCGGCAAGACGGAAGGTATCGAGATCAACCAGTGCGCAATCTATCATTTCCTGCGCAGTGAAAACGCCACACTGGATATTGCCGCCAGAGATCGCATCTACCAGGAATTTTCAGTAGCATTCGACATGTCATTCGAGGAAATCTGGATCAGCTACCTAGTCGGGGCACCACGCTCTGGATCGCACCCAAGAAACTAGCTTCCGACCAGGAAGCCTTGCCACACGCACTGGCTGCCAGCGCGAGCTTGCTATCTTGGTAATTGGAGACTTTGCCGAGAATCGGATTGCGGAGTTTTGGATAGCCGTTGAAACCCATCGTATAATTATAATTGGCGGTCACCTCAATCAGGATATTTTTCGAGCCTGGATCAACTACTTGTATCTTGTCTAGAGTAACCTTGATCGCATCGTCAAAAGCAACGATTTCTTGCAGCACGCCACGGGCATTAGTGGCATGCAACACGTGATCGATACGACCTCCCTCGACCATCAGAAAGAAACCATTCTTCTTGTCGTAAGAGATCGATTGACTTCGTCGTCATCTGCGCCAGACTCTGCTTCCTGGGGTAGTCACGATCCAAGTCATAATAGTTCATGTGATCCTTTTTGAACAAGCCGATCACTTTCGTGGTGGAAGTGCCATTCTTGTCGAACTCAGAAAAATTGCTGGCGTAGGTGTAGCCGGCAGCCTTGAATTCAGCCATTAGATCGCGACCGTCGGTACACTTGCCGCCAAACATCAGTCTTCGCTAGCAAATACCAACTGGCGCCGCCGAAAATCACGTCGACGCCATCTCTTGAGCTTGCTGTTGTAGCCAACTCCTTACGGTGTCAGTTGTGCGGCAATGTTGTTTTCGCCATCACGATGACAGATGTGCGAGTGGGTGGCTGCTGGCGTTACATGCGTGATCCGGGCGGTCGAGACAATGCCGGTGCTATAGCTGCGCGCCTTCATCAGTTCCAGCAAGGTATCGACCGGCATGCCGTTGTCGCTCTGGCAGTTGCTGTCGTAGTCGTAGTCGTAGTCGTAGTCGTTGGTGTTGGTGTTGGTGTTGGTGTTGGTGTTGGTGTTGGTGTTGGTGTTGGTGTTGGCAGACATCGTAATCACTTCATTGATGGCTTTGACGCTAGTCATGTAGCTCCCATCGATGGTGCGCTGTCAGTGCACCTGCGCATCGTTTGAATAAATCGTAACAAAGCAGGTTTCCGGCAAGGTATCCATGGTCGTCAGATCACCGTCTTCGCCAACCTTGTAGATACGCGCCGAAGTCATGATAGTGATGTCCATACCATCGACCAAGAAGAAAGTCACGTTCTTCGGGTCCGGTCAGGGTCATCGATGCCATAGCGCCAGCAATCAGAATCCTTAATTTCATCATTCCTCCGTGTTGTTAATTTGAAATATAAAACTATTTGTAAAATTTGTGACAACTGTAACCGGCGCTTATTACACAGAGATAACGAAAACATAAATTCTCACGTTGCCGAAGAGCTCAAGAGGAATGAAGGATGAATGAAGCAACCGTTACAGAGGGCTGGAGATGTCCATTGAAGCCTCGGAAAATCGGGTAGATATACAGGAACTATCCGGCAAAAATATGTGGCGAAAGACGGTGTTAGAAAGGTACTACAGACGAAAAAATGGCAGCACGATTAGCGGCTTGTAGAAACCGCGTGAATCGACAGTTTATCCTTGTATTTCCAGCGTTTCCAGAGCAGCCAGTACCGCGTTTGGATATTCCGGGCAGCCACGACTTCCGTTATAGCGTCTCAGCGCGAGATACAGATTGCTTTTTCCGTGTCGATATACATGCGCAAGCATTGCGCAACTATAGCGCAGATTGTTCTGCATGTTGAACGGTTTTTCTGCGATCGGCATCGCCGGTCACGCGGCTCGGGAACGGCATCACCTGCATATAGCCGTGGGCGCTGACGCTCGACATCACTTACTTATGAAACGCCGACTCAACCTAGATCAGGCCCAGTACCATGCTGGATCAAGGCCAGATCACTTGGCTTCGTAACAAACGGTTTTCAAGAAACTCAATGTGCACCTGGAAATTCGGTAGCTTCTTCTTCAGGCACTCAGACATTTCACCAAGCCAGTACAGATACTGGATACGCTAATCGATATCGGAAAAATGTGAGTTTCGGCGTGGGCGCATCGTTGATGGCGCGCGATAATGCCAAGCGTACCGAGTCGGCTAATTGTTCTTCTCTTTTATTACCGGTATACGCCATGCTGCTGAACAGCAATGACATTAACAACAAACTAAGAAAAAGATTAGGCCAACGTAAGCGAGACTCCTCCAGCAACAACCAACAAAGACCAACCATTTATTTTATAACGAGTATGCAATGAAAATCGCGGTAGAAGCTGCCTCGCCGCCATTTTAGTTGTTTATAAGAAACTACTGTGGCGTTTCAGACTTAGCAAGTTCTTATGTCAGACGCGCCTTGATGAATGCCATCATTTCTGCCAAAGGCACGGTAGTGGCTGCAGTGTCACGACGACCCTGGTATTCCAGTTGGCCATCCTTCAAACCGCGGTCGCCGATCACCACGCGATGCGGCACGCCGATCAACTCCCAATCGGCAAACATCGCGCCCGGACGTTCGCCGCGATCATCCAGGATGACGTCGATCCCGGCAGCCTGCAATGCTTTGTACAACGTGTCGGTCTCTGCCTTGACCGCCTCGCTGCGGTCATAGTCCATCGGGCACAACACCACTTCGAAAGGCGCGATCACGGTCGGCCAGATGATGCCCTTGTCGTCGAAATTTTGTTCGACCGCGGCGCCCAGGATGCGGGTGATACCGATCCCGTAGCAACCCATCTGCAACAGCTGAGGCTTGCCGTTTTCATCCAAGTAGATGGCTTTCATCGCTTCTGAATATGCCGTTCCTAACTGGAACACATGGCCAACTTCGATGCCGCGCAGGATCGCCAGCACGCCCTTGCCATCCGGAGACTGATCACCTTCGACCGCGTTGCGGATATCGAACACTAGCGGCTCAGGCAAATCGCGGCCCCAGTTGACCCCGGTGTAATAGAAATCCTTCTCATTGGCGCCGGTCACAAAATCATGCATGTTGGCGACCGTCAAATCGGCTACCACCTTGACTGGCTTCCTGGTATTGAGCGGCCCCAGATAACCGGGTAGCGTACCAAAATACTCGATGATTTCCTGCTCGCTAGCGAAGCGATAACCAGCCAGTCCCGGCACCTTGTTGGCCTTGATTTCGTTAAGCTCATGATCGCCACGCAGCATCAGCAGCCAGACTTCCTTGCTTGCGACTGCCTTCTCTGTCGCCTCTTTCTCAACCGTCAGTACGATCGATTTGATTGTGCGCGCCAGCGGCAATTGCAGCAACTCGGCAACCGCTCTGCCCGACGTCTTGGCCAACGCTTCGCCCGGCGCCGCACGGGTCGGATTCAACGGCAGCAATTCGGCAGCCTCCATATTGGCCGCATATTCTGAGGTTGGGCAATATACGATAGCGTCTTCTCCGGTAGCGGCGAAAACGTGGAATTCGTGCGATCCGGTGCCGCCGATGGCGCCGTTGTCGGCAGCCACTGCGCGAAATTGCAGACCAAAGCGGTTAAAAATACGCACGTAAGCATCGTACATCACTTGATACGACTGCTTCAAACCATCCAGGTCGCGATCAAACGAATAGGCATCCTTCATCGTGAATTCGCGCCCGCGCATCAGGCCGAAACGTGGCCGGCGCTCGTCGCGGAATTTGGTTTGGATATGATAAAAATTCACCGGCAGCTTGCGATAGGAGCGTAATTCGGTACGAGCGATATCAGTTACAACTTCTTCCGAAGTCGGTTGGATGAGGAAATCGCGGCCATGACGATCCTTGACGCGCATCAGCTCGGCGCCGTACTTATGCCAACGCCCAGTTTCCTGCCACAGCTCTGCTGGCTGCACCACAGGCATCAATAGTTCGATCGCGCCCGACCGATTCATCTCCTCGCGCACAATACTCTCGATTTTGCGAATTACCCGCAGGCCAATCGGCATATAAGTGTAGATGCCAGAGCCGAGGCGTTTGATCATGCCGGCACGCATCATCAGTTTGTGGCTGATGATTTCCGCATCGGATGGAGCTTCTTTAAGCGTGGAGATAAAAAAATGGGAGGCGCGCATAATGATGAATTCTTTTTAAAAAGAGAGGACTATAATCAACTCAATTTTAAAGGATTAGCTGGCTGATACGCCCACTTTTTGCACAATCGATTGATGTTCCGGTCGCCAACAGTACTGACCGGAACAAATTGCGTATCTGATTAATGAAAAATAGTGGAATTCATCGATTTCGATGGCTGATAAACACTGTGCTGGGATTGATAAGTCTGTTGGAAAGATGAAGTAACTTGCCGCGAAGCTTGCCTGGCAGCTCATAAGCTCCGTTCTACAACAACGAAGATCTCGCAATGATTAATATTTTGGAATGAGGGCCGTCCGGCCGCAGAAAGTTTTGAGGTAACAACATGCTTGACCGTGAAGGCTTCCGCCCGAACGTCGGCATTATCTTGCTCAACACCCAGAATGAAGTCTGGTGGGGCAAGCGCGTGCGTGAACACTCTTGGCAATTTCCACAGGGGGGCATCAAATACGGTGAAACTCCCGAGCAGGCCATGCTTCGCGAGCTCGAGGAGGAAATCGGGCTGAAGACGAAACATGTCAAAATCATCGGTCGCACCCGCGACTGGCTGCGCTATCAGGTGCCGGATCACTTCATAAAACGCGATGTGCGCGGCCATTACCGAGGCCAGAAGCAAATCTGGTTTTTGTTGCGTATGGTCGGCCGCGATTGCGACGTCGACCTGCGTATGACAGAACATCCTGAGTTCGATGCATGGCGCTGGCATGATTATTGGGTGCCGCTGGATATGGTGATCGAGTTCAAGCGCGACGTCTACCGACGCGCGCTGCATGAGTTGTCGCGCTTCCTGACACGGCCGGCGCAAGCCATTCCGAATCATGTCCGTCATTTGCGCAACGGCCACGGGCCGCGTGCATCAAACCCACCCGATCAGGCCAATACCGATCCCGAAAAAAAGTGAGCGTCCTCATGGTTTTCGATTCTACATGCCGCATCACCGCTGCCAATAAGAAAATATCTCAACTCTTGGCCACCAAGTCTGCTGTTTCTGGGAACTGCTGCGCAAGTGCATCCCACCAGCGATCTGTTCCATACAAGTGCTATATTAACCTCAGATTCCAGCTTGTCCGACGAAGGTTTCGACGACGGCGACAAATCCAGACAGGAAGTGAAAACCGAAATTCCGCAGGCGCCGTACGCAGCAAACTTGGAGTCGTTCTATGTCAGCCCGGCAGCAACCATGAATTTCGTCATCGATTTCAATTCAATTTCGGCCAGCGCCAATGGCGTGGTCCGCTACACAATCGTCAGCAAGAGCCGAAGTGGTGCATAAAATATCAGCTATGAGAGCATCTGCTGCCAGACTTATGAAAAAAATTGTACACCTTCGGCCAGAAAGATGGCAGTTGATCGCGAGCGCGCTTGAGCGACTGAAAACAGATCAATGACTCGTCCCGCAACCGGCAGCATACAGCACTAGCCAGAGACTTCCTGTATCAAGACGTCGTAGTCGCCATACGCAACATGATTCGCAACACTTGTCCCATTCAGCCAAGCAGCTGAGTTGTGTGGTACTTGGCCCTAAATAAAAAACGACTCTTGCATGACGTAGAGCCATTCTTTTTTGTGCGAAGCAACGTCAGTTAAAGCAAAACCATGTTATCCCGATGAATCAACTCCGATTCCTCGACAAAGCCAAGGATGGCCTGAATTTCAGATGACGCATGACGCATGATACGGCGTACTTCGGCACTGGTGTAGTTACTGATGCCACGCGCAATTGCACGGCCATCGGGATCGGTACAGGTGATGACATCACCTCGGCTGAATTCGCCCGAGATGTCGGTGACGCCGATTGGCAACAGAGATTTACCTTCGTGGCTCAGCTTTTGCACCGCGCCAGGGTCAAGTATTACCTTGCCGGCAGTTTTCAGATGATCCGCCATCCATTGCTTGCGCGCGGCCAATTGCGCGGTTTGCGCGGTCAATTGTGTACCGACTGCTTCGCCGCCGGCCAACCGCGTCAATACGGCATCTTCACGTCCCCAGGCAATCACGGTGTGTGCTCCTGACGTCGCAGCGCGCTTGGCTGCCAGTATTTTGGTAATCATGCCGCCGCGGCCAATTCTGGTGCCGGCATCACCTGCCATCACTTCCAAGGCTGGATCCCCGGCTGTCGCCTGGTGCACGAATCTGGCATCGGTAATCTTGCGCGGATCGGCAGTGTAAAGCCCCTTCTGGTCGGTCAGAATGATCAGCGCATCGCCTTCAATCAGATTGGCGACCAGTGCGCCCAAGGTATCGTTGTCGCCGAACTTGATTTCGTCGGTGACCACGGTATCGTTTTCGTTAATGATCGGCACCACGCCAAAACGCAGCAGCGCGCACAAGGTCGAGCGGGCGTTTAGGTAGCGTTCGCGATCGGCCAAGTCCGCATGCGTCAACAACACTTGTGCGGTGCGCAGGTTGTGGGTTCGAAAACTGGTTTCGTAGATCTGCACCAGGCCCATCTGACCGACGGCTGCGCAAGCCTGCAATTCGTCGATACTGGTTGGACGCTTGTCGAAACCAAGACGCTGCATGCCCTCAGCAACGGCACCGGAACTGACCAGCACGACTTCCTTGCCAATCGACCGCAGCTCGGCAATTTGCGTCACCCACTTGGAGATAGCAGCAGTGTCGAGACCCTTACCATCATTGGTTACCAGGGAAGATCCGACTTTGATGATGATGCGCTTGGCTTTTTGAATGACGGAATTCATATTTTTATATGAAACAGATCCGCATAGAACATTTTAAAATTTTCGTCATTCCCGCGCACGAAAAAATCCAGATTCAACTTAAAACGGATCCCCGTGCTAACGAAAATGACGCATCTATTGTAGCAATAGGTCTGACCTGGATTGCTTGTTTAATCCAGCATCTTGAAGCGAGGATCGTTCGGATCGATCGACAAGATCGCTTGCGCTTCTGCCACCATATGCGCCTCTTTCGAGCGGGTCTCCTGCTGGCGCTTTTCGGCCAGGTAGCCGTATATTTCAGTGACCAGCTTCTGGCAACCATCACGATTCAGTGCGGAAATTTCAAATACCGGACTTTTCCAGCCAAAGCGCTTGATGAAATCCTTGACGCGCTTGACTCGCTCGCCTTCCGGAATCACGTCGACTTTGTTCAGCACCAGCCAGCGTTGCTTGTCGAACAGCGACTGATCATACTTCTTCAATTCCTTGACGATCGCCTTGGCTTCCTTGACCGGATCGACGGTATCTTTAAGCGGCGCCAGATCGACGATATGCAACAGCAAACCGGTACGCTGCAAGTGCTTCAGGAACTGGATTCCCAGCCCAGCGCCCTCTGCCGCGCCCTCGATCAAGCCCGGAATGTCGGCGATCACAAAACTCTTTTCGTGACTGACACGGACCACGCCCAGATTCGGATGCAAAGTGGTAAATGGATAATCGGCTATCTTCGGACGTGCATTCGACACAGCCGTGATAAAGGTCGATTTGCCGGCATTCGGCTGGCCCAGCAAACCGACATCGGCAAGCACCTTCAACTCCAGGCGCAATTCGCGGCGTTCGCCCTCCTTGCCATCGCTTTTCTGGCGCGGCGCACGGTTGGTCGACGACTTGAAGTGCATATTTCCCCAGCCGCCATTGCCGCCCTTGGCCAGCAACACTTCCTGGCCGTGATCGGTCAAGTCGGCGATCGCTTCGCCGGTATTGATATCGACGATCAGCGTGCCGACCGGCATGCGCAATTTGATATCGTCGGCGCCCTTGCCGTAGCAATCCGAGCCGCGACCGTTTTCGCCACGGCCTGCACGATGTATCTTGGAAAAGCGATAATCAATTAGGGTATTGATGTTACGATCGGCAACGCCCCATATACTGCCACCGTCACCGCCGTCACCACCGTCAGGGCCGCCAAACGGGCGGAATTTTTCACGGCAAAAACTTGCCACCCCATTGCCACCATCACCGGCAATGACTTCGATTTTTGCTTCATCTATAAACTTCATTCGAAGGTCCTAATGAAGTTGGAGGTTAAATTCTTAGTGAGATCCACAGATAACTTTACCTATTTTTTGTCATTTGTCTAGGGAGGCAGAAATTTCGCTCACGATTAATCATGATGATCAGAGTCACCACCCGCATGCTATCAAGTGAGAAAATACACGGATGAGTTCACGCGTGAGCACGATGTGCTCACACTACGATATTTTACGATCAAAAACTAAAAAGGCTCTACCAGAGGCAGAGCCTTTCGTAACAAGGCTGACGCCTTGTCTATGTCGATGCTTAAAAATTTAAGCCGCTACGACAGTAACGTAGTTACGCGGGGTAGCGCCCTTGGTTACGAATTTTACTTTGCCATCAACCAGTGCGAACAGGGTGTGATCCTTGCCCATGCCAACATTTTCGCCCGGATGCGTCTTAGTGCCGCGTTGACGAATAATAATGCCGCCAGCATTGATCGCTTGGCCACCGTAGACCTTGACGCCAAGTCGCTTTGACTCTGAATCACGACCGTTGCGCGTAGTGCCGCCGCCTTTTTTATGTGCCATTTAAAACTCCTGGTATCTAGTTAAATCAATCAACGAAATTAAGCGTTTATTGAAACAATTTGAATTTCGGTATAATTTTGACGATGACCTTGATGCTTCTGGTAATGCTTACGACGACACATTTTGAAGATCTTGACTTTATCGTGACGACCTTGCGCCAATACCTTAACCGACACCGTAGCGCCTTCGACCAGCGGTGCACCAAACTTAATGGTGTCGCCAGCGCCAACTGCGAGCACTTGATCAATTGTTAGTTCGGTGCCAACGTCTGCAGGCATTTGTTCTATTTTGAGTCTTTCTCCGGAAACAATCTTATATTGTTTGCCACCGGTTTTTATGACAGCGTACATATGAAACCTTATTGAAATGATTGAAGACTATCAAAAAATTCTTTCTTAACTGCCATATTCAAGGAATTCAACAACAAACAAACAACAAACGCTAAATTGTTGGATGGAATCTGGATAGCCTGAAATCATACATGGACTCGGCAGTTTCGTCAAAATCTCTTGACCAGTACGAATTACGCCACATTTTTGCGCCACCACATGGCAATTACGGGAAATATTGCCATTCAATCATCTCGCAATCAGAGTCTGTCCAGCAGCGACACTGTCTTTTTCATATAATGGCGATATTCTAGAACTTTTTAAGGTGTTACCATGAGTGATGTACAAGCGTGGATCAAAGAAACCGTGACCAGCAATCCGATCGTGTTATTCATGAAAGGAACCTCGCAATTTCCACAATGCGGTTTTTCCGGCCGTGCCGTCCAGTTGTTGAAAACCAGCGGTGCTAAAAATATCGTCACTGTGAACGTGCTAGAAGACCCGACCGTGTATCAAGAAATCAAGAATTACTCCAACTGGCCGACAATTCCTCAGCTATATGTCAACGGCGAGTTCGTCGGCGGCTCCGACATCATGAACGAGATGTTCGAATCCGGCGAACTACAAACCTTGCTGGAGAGCTGAGACTGTCAGTGACATCCCTCAGCAGCCAACCAGCCGATGTCGGCCAACCTCTGCGTCGCCTGATTGTTGGCATCACTGGCGCTACCGGCGTCATTTATGCCGTAAGGCTGCTGCAACTATTGCGCGACATCCCCGGCATCGAAACCCATCTGGTGATCTCCGAGGCAGGCACCCTGAATCTCCATCAAGAACTGGGCATGCGCCGCAAGCAGGCAGAAGTGCTGGCGCATGTGGTGCACAACGTGCGCGATATCGGTGCGACGATTGCCAGCGGCTCGTTCCAGTCAGACGGCATGATCATTGTGCCGTGTTCGATGAAAACCCTGGCTTCGATTGCTAATGGTCTATCCGACAACTTGATCACGCGCGCTGCCGACGTGGTGCTGAAAGAACGCCGGCGACTGGTGCTGATGGTGCGCGAAACGCCGTTCAACTTAGCACATCTGCGCAACATGACCAGCGTCACCGAAATGGGCGGCATTATCTTCCCGCCACTGCCCGGTTTTTATCATCGCCCGCAAAGCATCGCCGACATGGTCGATCACACGCTGGGACGCGTGATCGACTTGTTTGCCATCCAGCATACGCTGACGCCACGCTGGCAAGGCATGAAAGCCGATTAAATAAAAGAAGGCTGGAGACCACTGCTCCGACCTTCTTTGATAGAACCACTTCAGTAATAATCAACGTGCACTGCGCATGGCCGCACCACCGATGGCCGGCTTGATCTCTGCATTCAATGCCACCTGCGGTGCTACATCGGCCAGCAGGCGGACACTGAACGTCATCAGCTCATCACGACGGAAGGCAAGGATCGTCACCGTGTCACCAACCCGGTAGCGCGCCAGCAACGTCTCTATATTGTTAGACACCCGTATGCCTTCGAGCGCGACCAACACATCGCCTGCCGACAAGCCGGCGCGATGCGCAGCGCCGCCTTCGTAGACGTTAGCCAATTTGCTATCGCTGCCATTTTGCACGGTACGCACCCCCAGCGAGGACTTCCCCGGCTTACGCCGATCGGCCAGCGTGATGCCGATCGGCGTAAGCAACTTGGCCAACGGCAGATCGTCGGTGCCGCGCACATAACGATCAAAGAAATGCTTCAGCCTGAGACCGGTAATTTCGTCGATCAAGGTTTCAACCACGGCTTCGCTGACGCCGCGCCCGCTCAGCGCGTTGTCGGCATAAAAATCGCGGCCATATTGTTGCCATAAAGCGCGCATCACATCATCCAATGATTTGCAGCCCTTGGTTTCAGCGCGAATCGTCAGATCTAGCGCCAAGGCCACCAAAGAACCTTTGGCGTAATAACTGACGATCGCATTCGGCGTGTTTTCGTCCTGACGATAATATTTTATCCAGGCATCGAAGCTGGAATCAGCCACACTTTGCTTATGACGGCCGCTGCCGAGCAGCACGCCATTTATTGTTTTCTCGATCAGTTTGAAGTAAGTAGATTGGTCGATCAAGCCGCTGCGCAACAGCATCAAGTCATCGTAGTAGCTGGTGAATCCCTCGAACAGCCACAATAATGATGTGTAGTTTTCCGCTTGTAGGTCGTATGGCGCAAAGGTAGCTGGCTTGATGCGCTTGACATTCCAGGTATGGAAATATTCGTGACTGCATAATTCGAGGAAGGTTCGGTAACCATCGCTCATTTCCGGCTTCCCTTTGACCGGCAGATCGGCGCGAGAACAAATCAATGCCGTTGAGGCACGATGTTCCAGACCGCCGTAACCGTCACCGACGACCAGCATCAGGAACACATAACGTTGCATCGGTGCGAGTTTGGCAAATTTGCCGCCGGCCGGTTCGAAAAAGGCGATCTGGGTTTCGCAGATTTTTCTCAGATCGGCGCTCAGGCGCGCCAGATCTAGATTCGGTACGTTGCCGGTAATCGCGATCTCATGTGGCACGCCATGCGCCTTGAAACTAGCTAGCTGGAAGTTACCCATCTCGACCGGATGATCAATCAGCTCGTCGTAATTGGCGGCGACGTAACTACCGAAAGAACCGCGCTTGGCTTTCAACGTCGGCAACGCGGTGGCGATACGCCAAGCGTCAAACTCATCGCCATGCGGACGTTGGATATCGATCACATGTGGCACGTTTTCCTGCCCGACTACGCGTAGAAAAACGCTGGTGCCGTTAAAAAAACTGTGAGTCCGGTCCAGATGCGCAGCGTGTACCGACAAGTCCCAGGCGTATACCTGGTAATTCAAGGTCAGCGGCCCTTCGCATGGGGCTGCCTGCCAGGAATGCTTATCAAGTTTCTTAAGACGGATCTTGCGGCCATTTGATTCGGCTCGGATCTGAACGACGTTGCGTGCAAACTCGCGAATCATGTAGCTGCCGGGAATCCAGGCCGGCAACCCCACCGTCTGGCCGACTGCCGTCGGCTCGGCGATATGCAGCGTGACAGCGAACAGATGCGCCGCCGGATCAGACGGGATGATACTGTACCACAGGCCGCTCTGGGCCAACTTACCAATCGATTTAACCGTATTCTTTTTCATCTTATTCCTACACGTTGCTGACAATTAAAATAAGCATCAGCACCGCCACCGCGATGCAAGTCAATTTAAAGCTCAGCTCGATGGACCAGATTGGCAAGCCGTGCCAAGTAAATAGTCACTTATCGATCTGATAGGCAGCGATGATGGTTGGCAGTACGCCCCCAGGCCAGTGCGCGCTTGGCGCGACCAACCGACAAATCAGCGCTCAGCACCACTGCCCTAGAGGGAACACCACCAAGAAATGGCAACACCGTAATGCCGTAGGATAATTGACCGCGAATGAACTCGTACAACTAGCCTGTGCTGATCAGCCAGCAGGCCAACGTCAGCAGCACAAATGGAATCAATCCAGTAACGCCGAGCACATGAATAATGCGTTTGTTCAGGAAATGTAGGTTCATCAGGAGAATTTGGATAAGCGCCGCCGGCGCCACCGTGGCATCATCGCGTTGCGAGAAAAGACCATAGTGTAGCGGGTTTTCGGAGTCTATCTCGATGACACAAAGCATAGAAAACGCGCAGATTGCACGACTTCGAAGTGTTGACTGTCGTATATCGGAGTCGGTATCGATACCCGAATACATGCCGGGATCCTACGCCGCCACCTCGATCACGGGAAATACTTGCACCAAGCTGCGTGCACCCCGATCACCGCGCAACGCCAGCAAGCGCAGCCGGTTGAATCCGGTCGGATGACCGCACTAACCCTGATAGAGGGGTACTGCGATATCAGCGCCGCGCTGCAATGCAGAGACCAATGCCGCAACGGTCGCGCTCTGCACATACGGCATGTCGTCCAACCGACAGTATATCGGAGTTGACGAAATATGCCAGGTCGAAGTTGCCAAGCTGTGCCAGGATGCCAGCAACAAGCCCGCCACTTGCCCGTTATATTGATGGCCACCCATGTTTGATTTCGCAGTGACTCGCCATAAGGGTGCGACGCGCGGATTGGCGCAATTTGTACGCCTCGCCGACACTGCGACGAATGCAGATTTACTTCACCGACGCCAACTTGGCTTCCATCGTCTTGGAGTCGATCCAGTCCGGCGCCCGCGTGTCATCGGCGAAGATAATCGTCGGCGTGCCGGTAACATTCAACATCTAGCCCAGCCCGAGCACGTTTTAATGCGGCGCCTGGCATGCCAATGGCGCCACTACCTTGCCATCAACCATCAGATCGGTCCAGGCTTCATTGCGGTCGGCGCTGAACCAGACATTACGTGACTTGACTACCGAGTCCTCCACCAGGAAGTTATACAAAAAGGTGTAGACGGTGGCGTTATCGATTTCGTTTAGCGTGATTTTGTGGAAGCGTTTGCAGTAGCCGCAATTCGGATCTTTAAACACCGCAATCACACGCTTGCCGGTGCCTTCGACTTTTTTCATGGCCAGATTTAGCGGCAGATCCGCGAACTTGATCTTGTTGATATCGTCGATTCGTTCACGGGTGTAGTCGCGCCAATCTTTGGCATCGATCACCCGGCCGACAAAGACGTACTTGGCGCCGGCATCAGTCTAAAAATATCGTTGCCGATCCGTACTTCAAGCAATCCTCTGTATGGTGCCTTGGTGATCAAATCAACCTTGCCCCCATCACCCAGCTACGACTCTATCATTTTTTTGACCGATTCTTCTTGCAACGTTTCAGGGCTACCAACCGTCATCCACGAATCAAAAACGGCGACTAATAGCAAGCTTACTTTTTCATCATTTTCCCAATTATTCTTTGTCAAACGCCCGACCCATGGCATGGGCTATCAATTGCCTCTTTATGACAGGAGTCTTATCCAGAAAATTCAACCCGAGGTTGAGCAACGAGCGTAGCGGGCCAAAGTCTTTGCTGAACAGCCGTTCCAAGCCGTCCGTCGTCATTTGCATCAGCAATATCTCTTCTTTGCGCATGCGAGCGTAACGAGCTAGAACACCGGCATCTCCGCAATCGCGATGCGCACCGCGCTCAGACAACACCTTAATCAAGGCCGCGACGTCACTGAATCCCAGATTCATCCCATGCCCCGCCAGAGGATGCACAACATGAGCAGCATCACCGATCAACGCCACGCGCGGCGCCACCAGCGTATGAGGACGCAGCAATGACAATGGAAATGCCTGCACCAGCTCTGGTTGCAGTGGCTGCAATTGGCCCAGCGTATCGGCCGTCAGCAACGACAGACGCGCCGCCAACTGAGACAACGGTTCGTCCAGCAACTCCTGCGCCAACGCATCCGGCGCCGACCACACCAGCGACAACCGTTGCTCAGGCAGCGGCAGCAGCGCTACAACTCCATCGTTTTCGGTAAACCATTGATACGCGATGCCATGATGCAGTCGTTCGCAAGAGAAATTGGCTACCACGCCGCGTTGATAATAGGAACGATAATCAATCTCGATTTCGCACTGGCTGCGTACCCAGGATTGGGCGCCGTCGGCACCGATAATCAGATACGCACGAATAGTGTCGCCCGATTCCAGTTGCAGAGTAGACGCTGCAGCATCGGCTTGCAGCGCCTTGGCGCGACCGCTCAGCAAGCGCAGATTCGGCGCGAACTTTAGCGCCGTATCCAGCGCCAGATTCAGATTACTGTCTTCGACTATCCACGCCAGCGCATCGACATGCGCGCTGTACGCATGGAAACTGAGTTGGCCAGCAGCACTATCGACACCGCCTTTAACCACCATGCCCTCAACCGCAGTCACTCGCCCAGCGTTTAACGCATCCCACACCTTGAGCGTCGACAGCAAGTTGTGCGCAACATAGTTAAGAGCATACACACGCGCATCCCAAGCTACAGCCGATACGGATGCCGCAGTCGATGCAGGGTCTGGCGCACCGAGTAAGACGACCCGAAATCCAGCCTGAGCCAGGCCCAGCGCCGCAGATTTTCCGACAGCACCGTTGCCGACGATACATATATCGCACTGATGGATGGCCATCGCGGCCGCACTACCGTTCTTTGCAATTGATCCGATATCTTTCATGGCGCTATTATATCGACTACCGCTTCACAAGCTCTGCCGACACACGCCGATCAGTCTAAACTCTATCAAAACACCGCGGCCATCGAGCAACGCACTTCACTATATATGAAGACAACGACGTTTCTTCGCGCATGCGGCGCGAGAAAGTCGACCGGCACAGAATTTTTTGAAAAAACTTAATAAGGGGTTTTGCAAATTAAAAATATTTTTGCTATAATTTTTATTTGGCCTGGTAGCTCAGTAGGTAGAGCAGAGGATTGAAAATCCTTGTGTCGGTGGTTCGATTCCGCCCCGGGCCACCAAGAATTGGTATTAGCAACAAAAATGGCTTATTGGGATGTAAGGAATCTTTATTTTTTCGAGTATTCAACCGCCCAAACAAGAACCAACGAGATTACAAAAATTCGAGGCGTCAGCCTAATCACTTAATTTTAAGTACATCCACCAAACCTTGGTCACGCGATGATTGCCTTATCGCCTGAACGATGCTAGCGTCTGGGGTGCGGGGCCGACGTTCCCCGATAACCGGGTTGCGCTACGAACTGGCACATCTTCATGATGGTATTGCGATGAATGCAGAAATGGCGTGCAACAGCACGATATTTCTTGTTCTAAACTATCACGGCCCGATGTACTTTGATGTATAAATCCACCAGAAACATCCTTTCCGAATTTCTTATGTACCTTCAGGTACATAAGCCTACAGGCTAGGAGTGGTACGATTTTAATGCGCCATTCATTGCCGATTCAAGTGCGCTTTCCGATACATTAGTCACGCGGCTTTTATGCCCCGCCGCACCTTGTTCAGTAACTTGCTGGTCGAACAGTTATGCTCGAAAGGGATTGCAACAACCTGGCCACCGTAAGCGAGCACCGCCTCCCCCTCGGGAATCGAATCCATCTGATAGTCACCGCCTTTAACGTATATGCCGGGCCGAGTCTCCTGAACAACTTCGAGTGCGGTGTCTTCATCAAACTCAACTACCAAGCTGACAGCTTCCAGTGCCGCTAGCACCGCCATCCGATCTGCGCAAGTGTTGATCGGACGATCATCGCCCTTGCCCAGACCCTCGACCGATGCATCTGTGTTCACCGCCACTACCAGCGATGCGCCCTTCTCACGCGCTTGCGCCAAGTAGGTGACGTGGCCGCGATGCAAGATATCGAACACGCCGTTGGTCAGCACGACCGGCTGTGGCAACGAGGCAACGCGAGCCTTCAGCTCGGCGCGGGTGGAAAGCTTGGTTTCGAATGTAGGCATGGCTACCCAAAAAAAAGCTGCAACAATTTTGCAGTTTTGATTGAATCGGTTGATCTGCTCTCGGAATTGGCGCCAACCGGAACTGACGCCGCAACCATCAAACGGCTTCGACCGACTTGCTGACTGGCAGGCGTGCAACGACTTCCTTGCGAAAACGGTTGAGCTCCTGCACCGTATCGAATGTTCGTTCGAACAACAACGACATATTGTGCAAGATGCGATCGACAACCTTCTTTTCCCACGCGCCGTCAAACTTGATCTGCTCATCGAGCCAACGCTCCAGCCACTTCGGATCCGGCAGGCGACTTTGCACCGTGTCGTTCGGGAACAGCGACTGGTTGACGTGCAGGTTGGTCGGATGCAGCGGTTTTTCAGTGCGCCGCGCCGATGCCATCAACACGCCTATCTTGGCGAACGCGGCGGAAGCGCTATCGCCTACTTCTGACAAGGCTTTTTTCATATAGCGCAGATAAGCGCCGCCATGACGGGCTTCGTCCTGACTGATGATTTTGTAGATTTGCTTGATCACCGGCTCGGTGTACCAATCGGAAGCGCAACGGTACCAGTGGTTGAGGCGAACTTCACCACAAAAATGCATCATCAAGGTTTCCAGCGGCGGCGCCGGGTCGAATTCGAAACGCACGTTGTCCAGCTCGGCTTCGGTAGGCACCAATTCCGGACGGAAGCGACGCAGGTATTCCATCAGGACCAGAGAATGCTTCTGCTCTTCAAAAAACCAAACCGACATGAATGCGCAAAAATCGCTGTCGCCATGATTGTCACGCAAAAACATCTCAGTTGCTGGCAACGCCGACCATTCCGTAATCGCGTTCATACGGATAGTCTGAGCTTGTTCGTCGGATAATTTGACGGCTTCAAACTTGTCCCATGGAATATCGGTCTCCATGTTCCAGCGGACTTGTTCAAGCGATTTAAACAATTCTGGATACAGCATACATACCTTAGCAAGTGGGTAATTATCTTATTTTACCAAGAAATTGGTACATCCTAATTTTTAAACCAAGTGGCGCTATCGATTTTTGCCATAAAATGGCAAAATACACAACAAAGTCAGGCCGACAGTCACAGGGTAATTCCCCCCTCGCTCTTTAAGAAAAGTTAAAAGTAGGGGCTAAGCCGCAAGAGCCAATTTCTGCTTCGTGGTGATGTCTCTGAGCGCCCCGTTCGGTTGTAACGTTCGATATAAGCATTTTGTTACGTCTGTCCGGGTTGAATAAAACTGATCTGGATGCCACACTTTTCTGCCCACGCGCCCATTGTCGAACTGATGTATTTAGGTCCGTTGTCACGACGGATCGTCATCGGCTTTCCTCTTCATTCGATAAGTGGAAGAACTGGTGGGATACAAGACGACGTCACTTCATGGTGCCATTGCCGGTGGCAGAGTTGTACGAACTGGGGCGTATCGACCGTGAACGTCGCATGATGGAGAGGCGCATCCGACTTGCCAGATTTTCAGTGACCAAGGGTCTGGATACCTTC
>JFJP01000285.1_pt1 | contig 29930 bp, 30 predicted proteins | sample 431651 | NCBI WGS metagenome assembly JFJP01 (sample SAMN02602958, study PRJNA72255) | Microbial mat metagenome, whole genome shotgun sequencing project. | biome: fresh water; feature: sink hole; material: water; isolation source: purple microbial (photo- and chemosynthetic) mats found in... | reverse complement strand
TGGTGCCGGTGGTCGGGGTCGAACCAACACTCCCTTGCGGGAAACAGATTTTGAGTCTGCCGCGTCTGCCATTTCGCCACACCGGCGCGGACCTCCAGCATAGCGCAGGTTGGGGTACAAGCGAAGCGCTCCCAGAAGGAGCGCTTCGCTTGCAGGGTGGGTGAGGCTATTCCAGGCCGAAGGAAGAGGTTTCCAGTTCCTTTTTGATCATGGACAGGAACTGGTCGGCGGTAGCGCCGTCAATGATGCGGTGATCAAAGGAGAGACTGGAGAACATCATCTGGCGTATGGCGATGGAATCGGTGCCATCGGGGGCCGTGATCACCACGGGGCGCTTGACGATGGCGCCGATGCCCTGGATGGCCACCTGGGGCTGGTTGATGATGGGCAGGCCGAAGACATCGCCGTAGACTCCGGGATTGGTGATGGTGAAGGTGCCCCCGGAGATTTCATCGGGCTTGAGTTGTTTGGCCCGGGCGCGGTCCGCCAAGTCGCTGAGGCTGCGGGCCAGGCCGCCCAGATTCAACTGGTCGGCATTCTTGATGACGGGGACGATGAGGCCCCAGTCCAGACTCACGGCGACGCCGAGGTTGATGTCCTGCTTGTAGGCGATGGCATCGCCGTCCACCGAGGCATTGATCACGGGGAAGGCGCGGAGGGCCTTGGCCACCGCCGCCATGATGAAGGGCATGAAGCTGAGCTTGGACCCGTAGGCCTCGAGGAAGGCCTTCTTGTGCTTCTCGCGCAGTCGAGCCACCGGGGTCATATCGATCTCGAAGACCGTGTAGACATGGGCACTGGTGCGCTTGGAGGCGAGCATGTTGTCGCTGATGATCTTGCGCATCCGGGACATGGGCTCGAGCTTGACGCGCTCACCGGCGGCGAAAGCGGGGATGTGGGCCACCACGGGAGCGGCGAGGGCTGGGACCAGTCCAAGAGTGGGGGCGGAAGGGTCATGGGTGGCGGGAGGTGCAACATGCCCACCCTTGCCCGCAAGATGGGCCTCCATGTCCTCTTTGGTGACACGGCCGTGGATGCCGGAGCCCTTCACGGTGCGAAGGTCCACGCCGTGAGCCGTGGCCATAGTTCGCACCAGGGGGCTGGACTTGGAGGCAAGGCGCCCTTCCAGGGTGTTGTCGTCCTGGACCGATAGGGCTGCCTGCACGGGTGGGGGAGCGGGCATGGCAGGCGGCGCCTGAGGGGCCGTCGATGGGGTGACGGAGGCGGCGGCCGCCTCCGTCACCTTCTCAGAGGCACTGCCAAGCCGGGCGACGATGGAGCCTACGGGCACGGTCTGGTTCTCAGGCACCAGGATCTCGAGCAGCGTACCGGCGATGGGTGCCGGAATCTCAGCATCGACCTTGTCGGTGGAGATCTCGTAGAGGGTCTCGTCCTTACCGATGGTCTCTCCCACCTTGCGATGCCACTTCAGAATGGTGGCTTCGGCAATGGATTCGCCCATCTGCGGCATGACGACATCAAAGGCCATGGAGGCTCCTGTTAATCGAGGTTGGGTTTGCGAAGGTGGTGGTCCGTGAGGTCCTGGAAGGCTGCCCCGACTTCGAGCAACTGGACATCCGAAAGAGAAGGCCCCACGAACTGGAGGCCCACGGGCATTCCGTTGGAGAATCCTGCGGGCACGGCCAGGGCCGGGAGCGCTGCCAGGGCCATGGTCACCGTGAACACGTCGGCCAGGTACATGGACAGGGGGTCCGCAGTCTTCTCTCCAATGGGGAAGGCGATGGAAGGGCTCACTGGGGTTGCGAGGATGTCCACGTGGTTGAAGGCTTCCTGGAAGTCGCGGGCGATGAGGGTTCGGGCCTTGAGTGCCTTGAGGTAAAATGCGTCGTAATAGCCTTTGGAGAGGCAGAAAGCGCCCAGCAGGATTCGGCGTTTGACCTCGGGGCCAAGGCCCTTGTCCCGTGTGTTCGAGATCATTCCGTGCAGGCTGTCTCCGGGTTCCCGAGCGCCGAACCTTACACCGTCGAAGCGGGAAAGGTTACTGGATACCTCCGAGGTGTTCAGGAGGTAGTAGGTATCGATGGCAAAGCGGGTGTGCGGCAGGGAAACCTCCACCAACTTCACTCCTTCGGATGCCAGTCGATCCAGGGCTGTTTCAATCACGGTTCGGACGCCCGGCTCGATGCCCTCGGCAAAGTATTCTCGAGGGATGCCTATTCGAAGGCCATTGAGGGAAGTGGAGGTCAGTTTTTCCAGGCGTTCCATTCCTGGAAGATCAAGGCTAGTGCTATCCAGGGGGTCGCGCCCCACCATGGGGGCGAGCCCAAGCGCCAATTCCTTGGCACTTGTCGCGACCGGCCCCACTTGATCGAGAGAGGAAGCCATGGCGGTGACGCCACTGCGGCTGAGCACGCCGTAGGTGGGGCGCAGGGCGCTGACGCCGCAGAACGCCGCCGGCAGGCGCACGGATCCTCCTGTGTCGGTGCCGAGGGCGATGGGGGCGTAGTTCGCCGCCACAGCCACGATGGCACCTGAGCTGCTGCCTCCAGGGACTCTTGCAAAATCCCAGGGGTTTAAGGTTGGGCCATGGGCACTGTACTCGCCGCTGGAACCCATGGCGAACTCATCCATATTGGCTTTGGCCAAGGGGACCGCCCCTGCATCCAAGAGTCGCTGCACGACTGTTGCATTGTGGGTAGCGGTGTACCCCTTCATAACCTTGGAGCCATTGGTGAGGGTCATCCCCTCGACGTTGATGTTGTCCTTGATTACGATTGGGATCCCCAGCATGGGACCCCGCTCGCCCTGGCGGAGGCGCAGATCGGCTGCCTGGGCCGCCGCCAGGGTTCGATCTCGGTTGCAGCAGGTCAAGGCATTGAGCCGACCTTCGAGGTGGTCGATCCGGTCCAGACAGGCCAGAGTGAGAAAGGTCGAGGATAGGTCTCCCGCATCCAGCCCTTCCCGCCATTCGATTAGACTTGATCCGGCCATGGGTTCGCTCTCCGGAGATCGAGTGTGGCAGTATTCGGAGAATGGGGTGACCTACCCCCGCGCTGTATTTGACTTTCCATGGTGCTTTTTCGATCTGCAGACTAGGCTATGCTCTTGAACAAGCCACACTCGAAACCAGACTGAAGCGATCCAGAGATCCATTGTGGACCACCGATGAAGCCAGCCGATACTTCTGAGCCCTGCGTGGGTGTCCTGCCCACTGAATTGAAGGTCGACTTCCCTGGGAGGGCGAGGCGGTATCGTCCTGTTCTATTTCTCCCGAGTCATGGCATCAGAGGACTCACGAACCACCTGCGCACCTTGGTTGGGTGCCGATTCAAGAGGGGATGAGGACATGCGGGTTTTTGCCGCTGGGCAGACGGATGTCGGGTGCGTCAGAAAGCACAACGAGGACAACTTCCTCATCGACAACGAACTTGGACTTTTTGTGGTGGCCGATGGGCTCGGAGGACACGCTGCGGGCGAGGTTGCCAGTCAGATTGTGGTTGAAAAGATAGGACAATTCATCGCGCAGACGGTAGAGCAAGACCGCACCTGGCCACTTGATTACGATGTGAATCTTCCCTACGACGGAAATCGCCTGAAAGCAGCGCTCCTGCTCTCTGATCAAGCGATCGTGGATGATATTCGGTCCAACCCTGAACGTGAATCTATGGGGTCGACTGTGGTGGCGTGCCTAGTGCGAAGTGATCGGGTCACTCTGGTTCACGTGGGGGATAGCCGCGCCTATTTGTTGGACCCCGTGGGGATAAGGCAGGTTACCAAGGATCATTCGTGGGTTGCCGAGCAGGTGGCTAACGGCATTCTCACCTCTGACGAGGCAAGAAAACACCCATTTCGGAACGTGATCACCCAGGCTCTTGGCAATGGTGGGGACCTTGATGTGGCGGTCCAGGAAATCCAGGTCAAGGAATTGGACCGACTCTTGCTTTGCTCCGATGGTCTTTCCGGAATGGTTCAAGATGCTGACATTTGGAGTATTGTTCAAGGAGCTCCATCTCTTCAGCACGCCGCTCGGGAATTGATTGAAAAAGCCAGAGACAATGGAGGGGAGGACAACATAACGGTGGTTATTGTTGGTATTGATGCCGAGTGATTCGAGTCAATTCCATGAAAATCCTTGACGAGGCTGATAGCGACGTTAGAATTTAATGCAAAATTCACTTTAGCGAGGCTCCCGGTGGGTCTTTTCGAAAGCAAGAAAAAATTACTTGTCGGCTTGGATATTGGTTCGAGCTGCGTCAAGGTCTGCGAACTGCAGGCGGTCGGGAAGGGTAGCAGCCAGCGATTCCGGCTTCAAAAGCTTGGTGTCGCGCCTGTTCCCCATGATGCCATCGTCGATGGGGACATCATGGACAGCAACGCTGTCTCCACTGCTATTCGCCAGGTGCTTGCGGAACAGAAGATCAAGGCCAAAGATGTGGCTATTTCTGTTTCGGGCCAACAGGTGATGGTCAAGAAAGTGACCTTTCCCCTGATGAGTCCGGCGGAACTGGCAGAATCCGTGCGCTGGGAGGCTGAGAGCTTCTTCCCGGCAGGGCAGGGGCTCGACTCTTATGCCCTTGATTTCGCGGTCATCGAAGAGCGACCAGGCGACGGCAACATGGATGTTGTTCTGGTGGCCTGCCGCAAGGACAAGATGGAGGCGTACCTGACCTGTGTAGCTCAGGCTGGCGCGAGGCCGCTAACTGTTGACGTTGACGTTTTCGCCCTTCAGAACGCCTACGAAGCCAGTGCTTCTCCGGGTGCTAGAGATGAGGTTGTCGCCCTTGTGAATATTGGTGCCAACTTTACAAACATCACGATGCTGGTTGGCAGCAAGTCTGTATTTTGGCGCGACATCTCGTGGGGTGGTCACCGATTTACGGACAAACTCATGGAGGATTGGGGTGTCTCCAGGGAAGGTGCCGAACTGTTGAAACAGGGCCAAGCTGCAGAGGGGCGGACGGGGGAAGAAGTGGAACCCTCCCTTTCAGCCATTTCCGACTCTTTTGCTGATGAACTAGGTCGCACCATCGATTTCTTCCGTTCCAGCTTCAAGGTGGATCGACTTGACCGTGTGCTCCTCTCGGGGGGTAGTGCCAAGGTCGTGGGGCTTGCCGACATTCTCGGTGACCGTCTCCGGGTCTCGGTGGATCGGTTCAATCCGTTCCAGCTCATTGAGTTGGATGATCGCTCGGTGGATCCCGCCGCTGTTCGTGAAATCGGAAGCTCTGCTGCCATTGCGGTTGGGCTTGCGCTGCGCCAAGTGGGGGACCGATGATCAGGATAAATCTTCTTGGTGACACGCTTGCCCAGACGGCGGGCAAGAAGGGCGAAAAGGCCGAGGCAGCCCAGGTTTATGCCCAGGGAGATGGCTCCGGGCGTTCTAGTTTTCCCATTGCGGGCCTCTTGGTTGGCCTGGTTTGCGCATCTTTCGGTCTCGTCTATTACTTGATGCTTGATCGCGAAGTCCGCCAAGCCCAGGAAAAGGTCACCAAGCTCGAACAGGAAAAGCGAGATCTTGAGAAATATACGGCCCTAGAGAAGAAATTCAGGGAAGACAAGGCAGCCCTTCAAAAGAAGAAAGAGGTCATGTTGGGCCTGAAGACCGCTCAGCAGTTGCCGGTTCGTCTGCTCGAAGAGCTTGCAAATACCGTCCCTGACGATGTTTGGTTCAAGGAAATAACCCAGAAGGGGACCGGAATCACCATCAAGGGTGAGAGTTCCAGCTTCGAAGCCGTGAACCTCTTCCGCAGTAAACTCAACGAACAAACCAAGTGGTTCGGGAACGTGAACTACCCCAAGGCCGATAAGAAGATCGGCGTGGTGGAATTCACCATTTCCTTCGACCTGAAGAACCAATCCTGAGGTAGCCCATGAACTCCCAACTTCAGAAGCAGATTCTGGTCGGCGGGCTCGCGGGGCTCCTCGTGACCGTGCTTGCCTGGGTCTTTCTTAGTGGCAAGCGAGACGAGCGCACCTCCCTGCTGGCCAGCATTGTGACCCTCCAGAGGGAAGTCGACAAAGGCTACCAGTTGAAGGCCAATTACGAGACCCTCAAGGTGGAAGTCGCCCAGCAGGCGAAGCTGATCGAGGAGCTCATCAAGCTGATGCCGACGGATACCGACAAGGGCGAGATTCCCTACCGGATCAAGAAGTTGGCGGATACTGCCGGCATCGAGCAGGTGGCCTTCAGTGTCGAGGGGGCGATCAAGAAGGACTATTACACCGAGTACCCTTTCACCTTCACATTCAAGGCGGGGTACCACACCTTTGGCCAGTTTGCCTCGGAAGTCTCTGGCTACGAGAAGATCATTAATGTTAGTGAAATGCAGATGAAGCGTGAAGCTGGGAAAACCCTTTGGCCTGTGGCCGTCACTTGCCGGATCAGCGCCTTTGTCTACAACCCTGCTCCTCCCAAGCCCGTGGTATCGCCGTCGGCTAAGGCGGCTCCGGCGGGGAAGAAAAAAGTAGAAGAGGGAGACTGATCAGCCATGGCAAAACTACGTTCTGCTCTTTCGTTGTTGATGCTTTGCGCGGGCCTTGGAGCACAAGTTCCAAAGGCTCCGACTCCAGGTGTGGCTGCTTCGCCGGTGGCTACTCCCGCTGCGCCGGCGGCGATGCCAACCCAGGATGAGCTCATCCAGGTCAAGAAAATTCCCTACCGGGCAACCCTTAATCGCGATCCTTTCAGCGCTCCCACGGATCTTGAGCAATCGAACAAGGGGGACTTGGTGGATGACATCGGCGTGAAGGGTTGGCTCAAGTCTGGAGGGGTCGCGTTCGCAGTTGTAACGGACTCTCGGGGCAACATTCGAAAATTGCCTGTCGGCTACAAGTTTCGTGATGGCGAAATCGTCTCCATCGACGATAAGTCGGTCACCTTCCATCAATGGGATGTGAGTTCAACCAATCGATCCATATTCAAAACAGTCGTGCGGACGTTCAAGCGCGAGGAGGGAAAACGATGAATGCTCGCCTGAGTTCCTTGCTGGTCGCAGGGGGCGTGGTCCTGACGGCGATCCCCTGCGGTTCGCTCATGGCCACCACTCCTGAACGTGAAGCTTCGATCCCCGCGAGCACCCTTCAGGGGGCCGCCTTGGAATCTGGTAGTGGAACGGTCCTCAACTTGTCCATTCCCAATTTCGCCGGACAGCCTCGATTGCAGGTTCTGAGCAGCCCCAATCGGGTTGTACTCGACCTGCCGGGTGTGCACCGGGGCACCCAGGTCACCAAGAAAGAGATCGCTGCCTTCTGTCAGGGAGTCATCCAGAAATCGCGAATCGCCCAGTTTGCCACCTCTCCCCTCCCTGTCACGCGGCTTGTGTTGGAAGTTGCCGGTGGCACCCAGGTCGCGGTCTCCTCTTACGATGGTGGCGTCAGGATTTCCTTGGAGATGGGTACGGGCGCTGTCCAAGCTCGGTTGATTCCGGCCAACCCAATTCTTGCTCCCAAAGAAGTGCCCATCGAAACGGAGCTCGTCCTTGCGAAGGCCGAGTCTGTTGTCGAACCGGAGCGGGTTCAGCAGGCTCGCACTGTCGAGACCTTGCAGGCGATTCCTGCGCTCGGCATGCCATTCCAGACCCTGCCTCGGCTGGCTGTCTCTTCCCTGCTTCCCACAACCCCTGGCATGGCCCAGGAAAAGATGGCTTCGCCACAAGCGACTCCCGCTCGCGAAGACTCCCGTTCGGGACGAACCCTTGGTGACCTGCAGACACGCTACACGGGCTCCAAGATGAGCATCGACGTCAAGAGCACGGACATTCGTGATTTCCTCTTGATCATTGCCGACCATGCCAAGTTGAATCTCGTTGCCGACCAGGATGTGCAGGGTAACTTCACATTCCGATTCGTGGATACGCCCTGGGACCAGGTTCTGGATGTCATCACCAAGCACGCCGGCCTGGGCAAGGAAATCAGCAATGGTGTTATACGCATCGCTAAGGTGGAAAAACTTCAGAAAGAGGAAGAAGATCGCAAGCGTCTGGACGATGCCAAGTCACTTGCCGGAGATGTGCAGACCATCTCCCGCCCGCTTTCCTTTGCGAAAGTTGCCGATGCCAAGGCCATTCTTGAAAAGGTGATCACGAAGCGGGGCGGCATCATTACGGATGAACGCACCAACACGCTGATCATCACGGATCTGCCTCGCAATATCTACCTGATCGATGATCTCATTGCTCAGTTGGATGTTCAGATTCAGCAGGTCCAGATCGAGGCACGCGTGATCGAGGCCTCCAAGGATTTTGAGCAGGCCTTTGGCGTCAAGTGGCCAACTTCCAATAGTGGTGATGCCAAGCTGAGTGTGGGCGGAACAGATGCTGCTTGGGGTACCGTTGGGGGCACGGGCCCATCCTGGAATAGTTCCGGTGGGTTCAATCGGACGAGTTCAGGGCAGGCGGCCACTACCGCGTGGTCTTTTGGCAAGCCTGGAGTTACAGATATCGCAGGTGCTGCTGGGGAGTTCTGGGTCTCGTTCCTGAGTAATAAATTCAGTGTGAATGTGATCCTTCAGGCTCTGGAGAAAGAGGGCAAAGTCAAAATCGTTTCCAGCCCTAAGATTGTCACTCAGAACAACAAGAAGGCCCGGATTCTGGCCGGAGAGAAAATTCCGTATCCCACCCAGCAGGGTGGTGCGGCAGGTGGTGCTATCACTGTCGCGTTCATTGAAGCTAATCTTGAATTGAACGTGACCCCACAGATCACAAACGACGGCACCATCATCATGGATATACAGGTTGAAAAGTCTGAAGCAGACTTCAGCCGGACGGTTCAGGGTAGCCCCACCATCCTGCGCAAGGCCATTGAGACCCAGGTGCTCGTGAAAGATGGAGGCACAGCAGTGCTTGGGGGCGTCTACACCACCAAGAGCAACTCTGGGGTGACGGGTGTGCCTTTCCTGTCGAAGATCCCTGTACTTGGCATGCTCTTCCGCTCGAAAGTCGAAAAAGAAAGCAATGCCGAGTTGTTGGTCTTCATTACGCCACGAATCCTGAAGTCCTAGTTCTGTATCCGATCCGAATGAAGAAGGGCCCCAAGTGGGGCCCTTCTTCATTCAAAACAAAAGGTCATGGCTAATTCGGCGCCAGAGGCAGGGTCCGCACTAGGCGTTTGCACGCCGTGCAGAGAATCGTGTAGGTATCGGGTACCTCGAAGTGATAGACGAAACCAGGGCCGTCCATGGGATCTTGGTCGACTTTCTCGAGATGACCGAACTGGTATTCAGCAATACGCACACTTTGGGGGGCGGTGAGGTCCGCGCCACAGTTGGGGCAAGAAATGGTGGCCATGCAGGCTCCTTGGAAGAGGTGAAGTCTAGTGATGGAATAAGGACCAGAAGAAAAAGCCGATCAATCCAAGAATGGCAAGTCCGAGGGCGATACGGAGAATCAGCTTTCCGATTTTATAGGCTAGCCAGAGTATGAGAAACAAGGCCGATATCAAGAGAGTGATCTGGGCAATCGTCATTGTTTCTTTCCGTCCTGGGTCCAGGTGAAGAACCCTCTTCCACTTTTGCGGCCCAGTTCGCCTTTTGCCACCTTTTCTATGAGAATCCGCGGAGGTGCGAAACAGGGATCGCCACTGGATTCATGGATGAACCGGGCGATGGTGAGGCGGAGGTCTAGCCCCACCCGATCGGAAAGCTCCAGTGGGCCGCAGGGGTGGCCGTAGCCGGCAGTCATCAGGAGATCCAGGTTCTCGGCCGTGGTGCCGCCCTCTTGCAGCAGTCGCATTGCTTCCAATCCTTGGGCAAGGCCCATCCGGGAGGCCGCGAGGCCTTTTTGTTCATCAATCACGGCGATCTGCAGATCCAGAGCACGGGCAAGATGTCGGGCATCCGAGGCCAAGTGGTCCGGGGTGTCAATTGGAGTGGCCAATTCAACGAGGGGATGGCGGTGGACGGGAATGAATAAGTGGAAATTCTGCAGGCCTGGCGCGAGGGAGGCTTGACGGCGGATTAGAGAGGCGGGGAGGCTGGAGCTAGCTGTAAGGGCGAGGACATGCCTGGGCCAGTGGACTGACATTCGACGCCAGTGATCAGCCTTGAGGGCGAGATCTTCCGGAAGGGCCTCCAGCATACCTGCAGCACCCTCTAGGGCCTCGGAGGAATCCCTTGATGCATGAATCCGGCACATCCTCGCCTGGAAGACCATGGCCTCCAGGCGCCCCTCTGCAACTGCACGTTTCCAATGGGCCAGGACTTTTCGAACTCCTGCCTCGGCGTGGAGACGATCTCGGCCCACAACTCTTACTTCCAGTCCTCGTTCGACCGCATGGCGGGCCAAAGAGAGCCCGAGGTTGCCCGGTCCAAGAATGACGAGCGGACCCATCATGCCGGTCCCGCGCCAGGAATTCTGCATTCCAGATGGTCCTGACAAAGACCTTCCCACACCACCGTGCGCCCAGTATTGAAGGCTTTCACGATGGATCCCTTACCACCAGCTACGAGATCGCCTGCGAGGAAGACACCGGGCACCTGAGTGTGAAAGCGGTGATCCACCAGAGGGTGCTTGCCTTCCATTTCCACGCCCGCCTGCTGCAGGAATCCCTGGGGAGTGGCGCCTCCGAGGGCGAAGAGCACATGGTCGAACCGTACCACGCGCCCATCCTTGAAGGTCGCCTCCACCCGGGGATCCGCAGCTGCGTCCCGCAGAGAAGCGATATCCGCTGAGGTCCATACGGAGACCTTTTCCTGGGCCTGGAGATCGTCGATGATCTGACGGTTGATCTCGTTGGCCTTCGTGAAGGCCTCGCCTCGATAGGCGAGGGTTACCGGGTGATTGGAATAGAGGAAGGCCGCGTATTCCAAGGCCGTGTTGCCTCCACCCACGATCAACACGCTTCGGTTGGCCTGGAGCTCCTGGGCCAGGTCGAAGTGGATATGCCCCTTGAGGGTGGTGGGGATGGAATAGTCCGGTCGGTTGGGTCGCCCAAAGACGCCAATGGCGATGACGACCGTACGGCTGTGGTACGTGTCGCCCTTGGCGTCTTCCACGAGAAAGGAACCGTCCTCCTGGGGGCGAATGGCGGTGACCTCCGTGCCATAACGAATGGAGAGGTCGAACTGGCGGATGAAGGTGTCGAGGGTGTGAAGGACGCTTTCCCGATTCCCGTCCATGATGCACACCGCGCCTTCACACTCCACTTCCTGTCCTTGGTAGACCTTATCCACCCGCTTTCCGGGTGTGTAGAGCTTCTCGATGGAGTAGCTATGGGTGGAGCCTTTTTCTAGCAGCAGAATTCTCTCGATTCCCGCCCTCCGGGCCTCCACAGCGGTGGCGATACCAGCGGGACCTGCTCCGATGACCAGAAGATCCAGTTCGTGTGTTGCCTCAGCCATCCTGGCCTCCTGGGGATATGATGAAGGTTTGCAGCTGGGCAAGCCAGGAAACCGGCGGATTCTCCGAGTCCGAAGTTGTCCCTCTCCTCCATCCGTTCCTCACGTTGAGACGATTCTTTCATGCTGATTGATTACGCCGCCATCACCCACTTGGGCAGGGTTCGCAAGAACAACGAGGATGCCTATTTGGTGAGCGCCCTCGATGGCGAGGAGCCCCATGTCAACTCCCTCAGTCGAACGCCCAAGGTTTGCCAAGTGGGCCTGCTGGCTGCGGTCGCGGATGGGATGGGCGGCGCTGCTGCAGGAGAAATTGCCAGTCGCGAAGGACTAGCCTCCATCGCCGTCTACCTCTTTGGCCACTGGGGGCGGTTTCCTGCGGCCGAGGCTACGGAAGAAGGGTTGTTTCGGGCCCTAATCGGGGCCGCTGAAGAGGCCAGCGCGGCCGTGTTGCGCTATTCCGATGAAGATAGGACGGCCCGCGGCATGGGCTCCACCCTGACCGCTACGGTCATCTGGAATGGGCATCTCTACCTCTGTCAAGTGGGCGATAGCCGGGCCTATTTGTACCGTCGTCCGCAGATGCTTCAACTGACCAAGGACCAGACCCTCGTCAACGAGATGATCACCTCGGGTTTCCTGACCCAGGACCAGGCTCGAACCCATCCCCAGCGAAGCATGATCACTCAGGCGCTGGGCTGCCCCCAGCCCATTAAAGCTGCCATTGGCAAAGTGGCTCTTCGTCGTGGCGACCGGCTGCTGATCTGCAGTGACGGGTTGCATGGGGAGATCGGTGATGACGAAATCAAAGGGGTTCTGGAGCGGGGCTACTCTCCTCGTCGCAGCCTAGAGCTCATGTTGGAAGGGGCGTTGGCCCACGGTGGCCGGGATAATGTGACGGGGCTGTTGCTTCACCTGGACGACCCCGCTTTTCCGCTCCCTCTTCCAGACGAAGAAATCCGAGTGTCGATTCCCGATTTTGAAACCCTTGGAATCAACGGCAATGGTGTTTTCGCCCGTATTGGGCGCATTTTTTCGGGCAAGTCATGAGCCTTCTGCAAGGATCTCTATCTCTTCGGCGCTTCCTGGTGTTGGGGCCGGTTCCCGGCGAACAGGATCTCGTGGAAGGCCTGCGCCAGGACCATTTCCGTCCCTTCGAGGACGGCCTCGAAGAAGAGCGTCTGGGCTGGTGTGATTGGCGCAATCCCCTCATCTGTCCACCCGATGAAAATTGGGTGGTGCAGGAGCGTTTCGCCATTTTTGGCCTTCGCATTGATACACGCCGAGTGCCGCCGAGCCTGCTCAAGGCTCACGTGGATCTGCGCACCCAGCAGTTGATGAAAGAGAAGGATCTGGCCTTCGTCGGCAAGGAGGCCCGCCTCAGTTTGCAGGACGAGATCAATGTCGAACTGCTGCGCAAAGTGCTGCCCACCCCCAAGGTGGTGGAGGTCGCCTGGGATCTCAAGGGGGGCGTGTTGTGGACGACTGCTTCTTCGACTAAGACTCAAGGTGCGCTTGTCGGGCTCTTTATGAAGTCCTTTGGGTGCGAGCTGCAGCCCCTTGCGCCGTTGCTCCTAGCCGGGCGGCTCACGCCGAATATTCCGGTGGAATCCCTGATGGCTCTGGATCCGCTGAATCTTGAACTGGAAGAGGCCTGACGATGACAATGGAGTTGCTTGAACAGGGCCGCTTTCTCGGCGAGGAATTCGTTCTTTGGCTTTGGATGCGTGGCCTTACCGAAGGGGGCACCAGCGGGCTTGAGGGCGATCTCAGCGCCTGCTTCGTGGATGACGCCGTGCAGCTCGTGACTGAGCGAGGGGATGTGAAAGAACTCTCCATGCGCAAGGGTAACCCGGCCGAGAGTCGTGAGGCCTTCGAGGCGCTCTCCCGGGGCATGCGCCCCAGCAAAGCCAAGGTGAGGCTGCTTTCCGGTGACATGGAATGGACCTTTCTCCTTAATGCGGGAACGCTCGACCCTAGCGCCATGAAGCTGCCTCCTACCCAGTCTAAGGACCCCGCAGGCCGCGTAGCGGATCGTCTCTTCCTGCTAGAGGAAGGCCTCTCTCATCTGGAACGCCGCTTCACGGCCTTTCTCGAATTGCGCACTCGGGATGCGGATGCCCTCGAGGCCGCCTTCTGCGAATGGGTGAGAGGCAGCCTTCGCGGCGTGCCTGCGGGCGAGGTGCCATGGGAGGAGTGAGGCTCCTCTCGCTTCTGCTGCTGCCGGCCGCCCTTGTTGCAGTGGATCCACCGCCTGCTGAAGTGCGTGCCAAGGCGCCGGGCGGAAGCGTAGTTCAGCTGCGCCTTGTTTTCAGAAAGGGCGTTCAGGTCGAGGCCGAGGGCCTGCCTAAGGCCTTCCGCCGCAAAAATGCGCCTGCCCGGGGGTGGCTGCCCTTCGAGGATCTGTCATCTGAGGGCAAACGGTGGGTGCTCCAGGTTCTGTGGCCCGAAGACGAATGGCGCAAGGACGAGATTCGCCATCGCGTTCGTTGGGCAGAGTTGGAATCCGTCTGGCTATTGGCGTCGCTCTTCTCGGGGCATGGCCAAAACTACGACCAACTGGAGAGCGCCAATCCCAGGAATCCGGAAAAGTTGTCGAACGGCGATTTCTGGCGCATTCCTCAATCCTTGCTCTCTGTGGAGTTTGGTGGCCGGGTCAAGGGCATCCTCGAGCGTGGTCAGCCTGAGGCGGAGCTCGACGATGAGGCGCGAGTGGCGGCCTTTCGCAAGTTGCTGACCTTCGGCGAAGACAAGGAAGGCACGTTTGCGGCCTACAGCTTGCGCAAGGGCGAAGCTCTTTACTCCAGCGTTGTAATGCGATACACGGATCGGGTCGACCCCAAGGAAGTCAATCAATTGGCCCTCGAGATTGCCCGGCGCAGTCATATCAGCGAAGTCCGTGGGATCCAGCCTGGAACCGTCATTCGGATTCCGGTGCAGCACCTCTCCGATCCCTTCCAGCCTGAGGGCACGGTGGCGCTTCAGGAGGAGCGAGAAGTTCGAGAGGAAGTCCGCCGCACGCCAAGGGTCGATGCGGGGCCACGACTGAAGGGCCTTTTCGTCGTCATGGACCCGGGCCACGGAGGTGTGGACATTGGCGCTCGGGCCAATGGCGTCTGGGAATCCGATTTCGTCTACGACATTCAGATGCGAGTTCGCCGAATTCTCGAGCAGGACACCGAGGCGGTCGTGGCATCCACCCTTCGGTATCCGACCCTCGGCTTCAAGGCGCGGGACGTGATCGACTCACCCACTCGATCTGCCGAGATCCTTACCACGCCGCCCTTTGCCAATGATGGCGACTCGCCCAATGCTGTGAGCGTGCATCTGCGGTGGGTGCTTGCCAATGACCTTTTTGCTTCCTTCATTCGGAAGGGCGATCCTAAGAAGACTCTCTTCATCAGCCTGCACGCCGATAGTCTGCACCCGAGCGCCCGGGGCACCATGGTCTATGTGGCAGGGGCTGCCAGTGTCCCGCCGCGCTTCGCCCTGGGCGCCTCCAAGGGAGCCCGAGTGGCCGAAATGAAACGAGGCGCTAAGGTCTCCTTTTCGGCTCGGGAACGCCTGCAGGGAGAGGCTCGCAGCCGCCTGTTTGCAGAGGCTCTGCTCAAGACCCTCAAGACGGACAACGTGGCGGTCCACGCCAACCGTCCCATTCGCAACGTCATCCATCGCGGGGGCAGGAGTTTCGTGCCCGCGGTGATCCGTCACTGCGTGGCCAGCACCAAAGTGCTTATCGAGGTGGCCAACCTCAACAACGAAGAGGACGCCGAGAACCTGAAGAACCCTGGATTCCGTGAGAGGTACGCCGAGGCTCTGGTGAAAGCCATTCGCGCGCACTACAAGAAGTAGGAGGCTGATCGTGACCATTCAGGTGCGTGTCAACCATATCGGCTGGATTCATGTCTGGCCCACCCGGGAGGCCTTCGAAGCAGGAGAGGCCTCCGCTTGTTTCTTTGATCCCAAGATCGATCCCCAGTGGCTTGCCCGCTCTTTGCCCGAGGAGGCGGCCCAGAGACTGGGTGCTGGGGAACTGGTGGAGATCGAAGACCCAGGCTACCTGGACGAGGTCTGATCAGGGGTTCACTCGGCCTTCTCGGGAGCCTCCAGGGTGGGTTCGATGGCGTGATAGAGGGCCAGCAGGCAGACGCTCAAGGCCAGATCCAGTAGGCCCATCACCAGTCGTCCTCCCCACATCGCCGGGTGGGTTAGGCGTTGCCATGGCGTGGGTTCCGGAATCAGGAGGCCTATGCCCGACACCACGCCCACCATCACGAACAGGTAGGCCCCCAGGATTAGCAGGATCGTTCGTACCACTAGGGGCCAAGCCTTGGCCATGAGTGCCAGGCTGGTGCGAGCTGCGGGCACCAGGGCGTCACCTCGCAGCAGAACCCGCAGCGGCGTCCAGCCGAAGAGCGCAAGAACGATGATCCCGGGGAAGAAACACATGGTTGCGCCTAGACCTGCCACGAGGTAGAGGAGCAAACGCGCGCCGAAGGTCTTCAGCCAGCGGGCTTCGAAGTGATCCTTCCACTGGTTGAGTGCATTCTTGGAGTGATTCAGACGCTCCGCGTCCAGGTAGGCCAGGAACCGCGGCACCACATAGAGCAGGAGTGGAACCATGGCTGCAAATCCCAGGGCCCCCTGGGTAGTCAGGTCATCCGGGAGCCTCAGCCGGGTCTGCAGCAGGGTGGCTAGGGCCGAAAGAAGGGCCCCCATCATCACGATGCCGAATGTCAGAACGGGATGGCGCCGGAGGTGGCCCAGGCCGGTTGCGAGGATCTCGAGGGGACCAGGTGTTGGAGCGGACATGCTTGAAGCATAGACCACGTCTGAGGGAATTCTGTGGGCCGCGCTATGATGGCCGGGATGAATCTCCAGGCCCCTTGTCTACTGGTTGCGAACCCACTCCTGCTGGATCCCAACTTCCTGCACACCGTTGTGCTCTTGATCGAGCACGATGACCAGGGGGCGATGGGGGTCGTGCTCAACCGCCCACTGCCGCTCAATCTGGCTCAGATCTGTTCCGAGAGCCATCTGACCTTTGCAGGCGACGACAACGCCACAGCCTTTCGTGGCGGCCCTGTAGAGCCTCAGCGGGGCATCATTCTCGTGCGGGGCGGACTGCCTGCGGAAGAAGACACGGTATTGGACTTCACGGATTTCGTGAGCTTCCGCAAGGATTTGCTCGAGTCCCTGTTGCTCGACCCGGAGGCGACATTTCGTCTATTCCTGGGCTACGCGGGCTGGGGGCCTAGCCAGCTCGAGGCTGAGATCGTCCAAGGCGCCTGGAGAATCCTGCCTCTGATGCCCGAGTGGCTGATGAGTGAAGAGCCCAGGCATCTTTGGCAGCGCGCCCTGGAAAAGGCTTCCGACGGGGCGTGAAGCTTTCAGTGGTCCAGCAGCAACTCGTCATCATCCTCGATGAACGGGATGGGGCTGTCCGACTCGAGCAACACCGCGTCTTCGTAAATGTTGTGGAGTTTAGTCTCGTACTTGTGGCCCTCCTCCAGGCGTGGATCCATGCCTAGGATGACCTCTAGGCGTGTCAGGCCTTTGATTTGGCTGGGATCAACTCCCAGGATGCCGGCCAGCAGTTTGGGCGGACTGGGCACCTCACCGGGCTGGATGGGCATAGTGAAGGTGAGCACATCTCCACTCCAGGCCAGTTCTTGGACGGAGGATCTTACTTCGATCCGTTTCACACCCTTTCGGCCATCGACCTTTCCCGTCTTTTCGATCTCGAAGCTGCAGGCGCACCTGAAGGTCTCTAGGCGCGTTCGGGCGAGGTCCAGGAGGGCTTCGGGGCAGGTCCATTGCCAGCGCGCCTGGTGGGCCAGTTCCAGCAGAGAGGAACCGTGATTGGGCACAAGATAGCCTTTGAGGACCCTCAGGCCTGAAGGGCAGTAGTTTGAAAGGCGGGCTGGCCATTCTTTCGCTGGGAGGGAGCTTGGCTCCCGGAGGCCACAATCCACCCATTCGCAGGCCCCCTGGGCACCCAGGGGTAGTGGAGGCCCCAGGCTGACCACAGGACGGGGAATCTTTTCCAGGCCCATGGCTAGAGGCAATCCCGCGTCGAGAAAGGTCTGAACGAGGGCATGGAGGAGGGCCGATGGGTTGAGTTCACAAGCCGGTGGCTGCACTTCGAAGCAGAAGCGATAGGTGCGGCGGCCAGGATCCATCTGCCAGCGTTGCATTCGCAGGGCCCGGGCCTTGCCCGTGGCGGTTTCGAGGTCGATGCGGAGACTGTTCCAGATCTCCCGTTGAAAACCGGGGCCAGGGCGTCGCTTTCGGAGAACGCTCAGAGCCTGGTCGCTGAGACCTTCAGCTTCTAGGTGAAGCAGGATGCTCTGGATGGCATGGGCATTCGGGGTCTCGATCTCGAGCAAGTCCAAGAATGTCTTGAAGGTGGGATTTGTCGAGTCGGGTTGGGAGCTGGCGGCGTGCATCCATTCAGCATACGTGGGGCCGGGCGGGTTTTCCGCAGTCGCTGAGGACATCGCCCTGCGGATTTCGAAGGTCGCCTTGAGAATCGGGGTTTCATCCCGTTGCTGAAAAAAATGTGCAACCAAAGGAGGCTACAAAATGGTATTTGGGACCTGAAACAACCTGAGAGTCGAGTTCCGCCTAGTCCTCAGCCCTTGCCGTCCCGCTTGTTTTCGATGATGCGCTTGGCTTCCCTTCTCAGGATTTCGGCCACATTACGGTCTTTCACCATCAGCTTCATATCGAAGTCATTGATTCGCTTGAGCAAATTCAGGGAGATAGCGATGGGCGTGCGGGGATTCTGTACGATATTGCGCACGATGGGGTATTTCTTCATCCACTCCCGGTTCTGGGAGATGATCCGCAGAATTTCATCGTGGACCGCACGCATCTGTGCAATGTAGCTCACCTCACCTTCGGTGATGCGACCATTTCGGATGACGGCCACCTGGATCAGGCGGTTGGACTCGCGGATTAGGAGTGTGCGCTCCTCTTTGCCGCCTTTTTGTGCGAGCAAAATCTTTTGGTTCGTGCGGAGTTTCATCACGCGCTGGGTGAGCGACAGCGAGATCTCATGGCCTTCATCGTCGACGATGGGGCTCAGTAGGCGCTCGTTGCGGGCGATCTCGGATTCGGGTTCATCGTCTGGAGACTGAGCAGGGACAGGTAGTTCAGCCCAGGCTTTGTCCAGTTTTCCGGCCTCAACATCGTCGATGATTTCGAGGCGGTCCTTCGCGATTTCCTCGGAAATCTGCCGCAGCACATCGCGGCGGAATTCCTGGATCTTGCGCTTGATGTTGTAGACCGCTTCGGGGTGCTGCTCGATGAGGTCGAGAATGATCGGGCGCTCGATCCAGAAAACCTGGTTGTTGAGAGGAATCTCTAGCACTGAACCCGGAAGAAAGGGAATCACCCGCTCCATCCAGTCCGAGTGAAGGCTCTCGTGCAGGAGCGCCGTTTCCAGCAGGCCTGGATCCTTCCGATGGATGAGAATCAGGCCGAGGGGATCGGGAGGTTCTACTGGGCCGATGATGGCGTTGGAGAGGAGACTGTCGGGCATGCCGACCAGCGTTTCCCTGGCCTTATCGGCATAGGGAGTTTCCTGGAATACTGCGTGGCTCAGAGCCTGCAGGAGATCCATTAGCGGGATGGGGAGCCCGCCACCTACCAGGGCCTGGGCCATAGGTTCGGGAAGCTGGTTTGTAAGGAATTGTTGAACTAATGGATGCATGTCAGGCCTCGTCGGGGGGCTCAGTATCGGTCTCGGGCACATGCAAGGGCAGATGGGGCGAAGTGTCTACGGGGCGGATCCAGCGCCCTTGCTCGTCAAATTGCGCGGACCAGGACTCGCCTACGGCGCCACCATGGGGGATGCGGCGCCCCGCCACCTCCACCGAAACAACGCCGGCATTGTCCAGAGTGAGCGTGAAGGGGCCCTTCACGCGCAGAGTCCAGGGCTCGGAAACTCTCAGGGTGTGAGATAGGTTCACGCCTTCGCCCTGGAGGTGTCCGGTGCAGCTATCCATGGCACGCAGGCTGATGAAGATGCCCTCGGTGTTCACGGGGGTTTCGGGCATGGATTCGCCAAGCACGGGGTAGGCCGTGGGAGGTGTTTTGGGCACCCAGGTTGCGGCCGGAGAATAGGATGTGCGGATTTTTCGAGGGCCCGCGTTGCCCTTGATGTCGCGGCCTGGAATGACGAGCCAAAGGAATAGAGCCGCGCTGCCCAGGGTGAGAGAGCCCATGAGCATCTGCTCGATGCGCTCGCGCCGAGGTTCCGGCGCATCCATGGCCGGGCCGCCTGGCACCTGCGCCCAGGCGTCTGCGTAAGGGGTGAGATCCACGCCGAGGTGCGATGCGATTCTCCGAGCAAGGGGGCGTTCGCGGCCCGTTGGCACACTCCGCCATTCTTCCGTCTCAATGGCTGCAAGCAGATGGATCGGCATTCGCAGCTCTCGGGCGAGAGTCTGCTGGTTCAATCCCCTGGCCACGCGAGCCGAACGGAGAATCTTTCCGATTCCTGTCGTTTCGGCTTCCAACGCGCTCATGTCCGAGTATTCCAGCTGCCCATGGCTACCAGTCTACTGTCTTAAAGGGGGAGACCGCCTGCTCCTGCGGTCGCAATGTCCCCCCTTTGACCCCTACGGGGTGTCCAGGCTAAGCCCAGACACTCCGTCTGTCATGGTTTCCAGCCCACAGCCACTTCGCGCAGTGTTTGAGACAGCTGCTCGCGCCGTTCGTCGCGGTTGAGGCGGCGCTCATCCATGGATCCGCGGTGGGCCATGGCATCGCTTAGCGTGTGCTGGAGATCGTCCGGCGTGAGGAAGGCTCGGTCTGCCAGCCAGGCCTCGGCCTTGGCGAGTCTCAGCCAGTGGCCTACGGCACGGGTGGAGCAGAATCCGCCATCCTTGCGGATCCGCGCCACGATTCGTTCGGCGTAGCCGAGGACCGCATCGGATAGCTGGACCGTCTTGACCGAGGCCTGGGCGGTCAGCCAGTCGTGCAGGTCCATGGCGGGTCGCAGATCATCCAGACGCTCGGCGCCAGCCTGCCCCGTCAGCACCAGTCGCTCCGCGACGGGGTCGGGGTAACCCAAGTGCACCACACAAGCGAACCGGTCCAGCTGACTCTCAGGTAGAGGAAAGGTGCCCGCATGGTCCATGGGATTCTGGGTCGCGATGACAAAGAACGGCTCGGGCAGACGGTAGGTGTGGCGGTCAAGGGTGAGTTGTCCCTCGACCATGACTTCGAGGAGGGCGCTCTGGGTCTTGGGCCCAATACGGTTGAGCTCGTCGAGCAGCAGCACATTGGCGAAAACAGGGCCCGGGTGGAAATGGAAGGCCTGGGAGGCGGCATCCCAGAGATTCACGCCAATGAGGTCCGAGGGCAGAAGATCGTTGGTGCCTTGGATGCGCTGGTAGCTCCCCCCCATGAGACGGCTCAACCCCTTGGCCAGTGTGGTTTTCCCCACTCCTGGAAGATCTTCCAGCAGCAGATGGCCTCCAGCGAGCAGCACCGCTACCGCGCGCTGCACTTGCGAAGCCTTGCCCACGATGACGCGAGAAAGAGCCTCGATCCCGGCACGGGCGCCGCTGCGGAGAACCTCGGGAGAAGCAGGAGGAGCCGGTGGCTGATGCATGCTAGGAATCCTCAAGGGAGATACGGTGTTCGCGGAGGCGCTGGGCCAGTGTCCGGATCGTGATTCCGAGCGAGGTTGCGGTCTGGCTAAGATTGCCGTCTCCGCGCTGCAGGGCGCGCCGGAGGAGTTGTGCTTCTGCTTCGTTTTCGACTTGAGCCTGCATTGCATCCAATGTTCCAGGCTCGGGCCAGGGCAGGCACAGCGGGACCTCCTGAATGCCGGTAGCAAGGTGGGGCAGGGTTCCCAGCACAGCGCCTTCTTGGGTGCGGAGAGCCTGAGAAACACCCCAGGCCAGCTCGCGGGCATTGCCGCGCCAATCCCGCTTGGCCAAGTCGCGCTCTGCAAGTCGGTCCACGAAGGGCACCGGGCGTCCCTCATTTCGGGCCTCCGTCTCCAGAAAGAGGCGGAACAGGGGGAGGATGTCCTCTCGGCGCTCGCGCAGGGGAAGCAGGGTGAAACAGAGGACGCCCAAGTGATCCCGCAGGTGGGCGGTCAAGGAATCCAGATCTCGGGCGCTGGCCATCCAATGAATGTCTTGTCCCACTTCACTCTCCATGGAGCGGAGCAATCCTGCCTCTGAGGCGGGCGGGAGTGTTTCAAGATCGGCCAGAAACAGGCTGCCGCCTTGGATGAGTGATAGTCGCAGAGGGTCGATCCCGTCTAGCGCGATGGCCCCGGAAGCCAGGGAGAGGAAGGGTGCTCCGGCATGGCGAAGGCTGTGCAGGCGGCGGGCAGCGCGAGCCTTTCCGACCCCGCGTTCACCGATGAAAAGCACGCTTGCGTCACTTTCTGCGGCCTTGGCAAGGTGTCCTTCGAGTTCCCGGAAGGTCGGGCTTTGGGCAATCCAGGGCTCCCGGGGATCAGGTGGTGGAGCACCCACGAGTGCCCGAATCCGCTCCAGGACTTCGTGAAACAAATCGAGATCGAAAGGTTTGGCGAGGAAGTCGTCGGCGCCGCAGCGCATGGCCTCTACGATGTCCTTAGGTTCGCCGAAGGCGCTCATCAGCACGACCCGAAGGCCCGGCTGAATGCGTTTGGCCCGTTTCAGAAGCTCCAGCCCACTGAATTCCGGTAGCCGGAGATCCGTTACCATGGCCTCAAAGGCCCCCTCCCGCAGAGTCTCGAAGGCCTCGAACGGGTTGCCCACTGCCACCACTTCCCAGGGCGACCCCGCCAGTGCCTGGACGAGCAGGCGGCGGAAGCTGTCCTTGTCTTCGACGAGGAGGAGACGCATGCCCTAGCCTATCATCCGCATCCCTCAATGAACCGGCGGGACTGGCCCTCGGCCTGAGTCTGGAAGAGGTCCGCCCCTTCGATCAGCGAAATCTGGTGCTCCCGCGCCCACTGGGCGAAGGCGGTGTCCGACTTGTAGATCCATTCCACGGCCCATCGCAGGGTGGGCAGGGCCTGCTCGAGGAGGCGCGGATAAGGCATCGGATCGGCAGCTTCCATGCCCAGGCTTGTGGCCTGGATGACGCCGATGGGCCTGGCGGCAAGGATTTCGCCGGAATCCGGGGCCTGACGGCGGGAAACCTGCAGGCAGTCGAAGCCGAGGCGCTCCAGGCTGGCCCGGGTCGTGGTTGCGACCCCCCCACTCCCCAGGAGGAGCACGGTGCCGCGGTGCTGTTTCTCCAACGCCAGTTCCAGGGCCTCGGCGTCCGTGTTGGCGCCTTGCCAAGGATGCTCCGGCGACCTGCGCCAGAGGGTGTTGAGGGGACCCTGCAGCCCCAAGATTGCAGGCAGCGATTCCTTGAGGGGTGCTGTGAGGCTCGCTCCCAGAATGCCCAGTGACGCCATGGCCTCGCGGGCCTCCTCGGGATCCCCGGTCTGGAGAGGGAGATAGAGCAGATCCTTGAAGTTCCTCTGGAATCGCGGGTTGTGGAAGGCGGGCCCCAGGGAATGGAGCACGGGATCGCCGAGAACCCCACAGAGAGCAGATCCACTGTGCAAACGGTGCAGGCGCCATCCATGCATGCGGGAATAGGGAAGCTGACCCGGGGCTGCCGGCGGTCCATCGTCGGGGGCCGCGTAGGTGAACGCGCCGCCCCAGGCTCCCTGGAGACAGCGGCTGGGCAGGCCCTTGGGGCCCATGAGGAAGGCAGAAAGAGGGATGCCGTGATTTTTGGCCCAAGCCAACGGGGCCTTCAGCCGAGCGTTATCCGAGAGTTGCGACGCCACGCCCACCCACTTGTAGGCCTCGCCTTCTGGCAGGTCTTTCAAGCGAGTCTCGAGATCGAAGACACCCTCTGCAACGTGGACACTCCTGAGCAGGCGGGTGTGGGTAAGATGTGGTCGGAACGCCTCTGGAACTTCCAGTTCCCATTCCAGGTCGAGCCAAGTGGGGCGTGCCTCCAGGGTGGAAAGGAGGCGGGCGAGCCGCTCGGCTTCGGTGCCCTGCCATTGGCCGCCCTCCTCGGGTCTGCGACAGCTCACGAGGCAACGGCGGCCTAGGGCGAGGACGAGAGCCGGTGCATCGTATTGGGGAAAGAGATCGAGCCGCAGTTCGGGAAGGGCCTCGGGCGGCAGGTGCTGCGCGAACCCCACGGCCTCTTCCCAGGTGGTGTGACTGAGGGTGACAAAGTAGAAGGGCAGTGCGCTCAAGGAACCCTCGGGGAAGCAAGCGAGGAATCGGAATGCATTTCGGCGCGCAGCCGCAGCTTGGCGTTCTGCCAAACCGCCTCCATGCCTTCGAGGTCCTGGTTGGCCCAGCCCCCGTTCTCCCGCGCGAAATCCTCAACATGTTCGAAGCGGCCCTTAAAACGCCGCATCTGGCGCCGCAGGGCGCGGTCGGGGTCGACCTTCATCTTGCGGGCCCACTGGACCAGGGAGAAGAGCACATCGCCGAACTCCTCTTCCACGCGCTGGGGATCGGATTCTGCCTGTAGTTCAGCGATCTCCTCCTTGACCTTGTCCAGTACGCCGCCCATGTCCGGCCACTCGAAGCCGACTTTGGCGCACCGCTTCCCGATCTCCATGGCCTCTTCCAGGGGCGAGAGGGCTTTGGGGATGCCGTCCATGAGGCGAGGTTCCGTCGCCGGGTCTTGGGTTCCCTTCTCCTCGCGCTTGATGGCCTTCCAGTTCACGAGCACCTCGTCGGCATCGGCCACTTCCCGATCCGCGAAGACGTGAGGGTGGCGGCGGATGAGCTTCTCAACCACGGTGCGTTCGACCTCGTGGAGATCCCAGGCGCTGCGTTCCTGGGCCAGCTGGGCGTGGAAGGCCACCTGGAGCCAGAGATCGCCGAGTTCCTCGCAGAGGTGGCGTTCTTTCTCCTCGTCGCCGGGGACGTGATGGGCGAGGGCGTCCAGGACCTCGGCGGCTTCCTCCCGCAGGTAGCGGGCGAGGGACTGGTGATCCTGCTCCAGATCCCAGGGGCAGCCCGTTCCGGGCTTGCGGAGGGCAGACATGATGGCGGCGAGGGTGGTGGGCTTCATGCCCCAAGTCTAGCGAGTCGCACCGTCCCCAGCCGACCACTTGGGTCGAAGAACCCCTTGAGAATGGCGGAGACGTCCTGAGTCGCTTCGGGGGTGTACGCGTCGTAGAATCCTTGGTTGTGGGGACCCACGCCATGCTCCGCGCTGTAGCTGCCCCCGAATTCTTGCACGGCGAGATCGTAGACCTTCTGCTGGATCTCCGCGACCATCGTCTCCCTCGGGACCGCCATGGCTTCGGGATGCCAGACGAGGTTGAGGTGGGTGCCCCCATCGCCCCAGTGTCCGAAATCGCAGACCCGTACACCGGGATGGGTGTGAGTGAGCCAGGCGGTCACGGCCTCGGTGAAGGCCGGCATCTTTGAGCGGGGCACGGAGATGTCCAGCCCCAACACGTACCCTTCGCTCCGGAGGCTTTCGGAAATGTGGTGGCGGATCTCCCAGGCGTCTTCAGGTCTCAGGGGAAAAACATCTGTAATCGATGCCCCCTCATCGCTTTCCAGGTGGGCCACAAGGATCTCTTCCAGGAATCCATTCAGGTCCAAGGTCGTGTCCTTGAGGGTGGAAGCGAGTTCGACGAGGGCAGTGTAGGCCGGAAGCTCCATGGGACCGTAAGGGTTCCGCAGGCGTGGCTGGTGGGCAAACACGGCCCGCAAGGCCTCGGCGGAGATGACTTCAAAGGCGGTGAGGATTTCAATCCCGCCGTGCTCCAGGGTTCGCAGCAAGGCGAGGGCGGCCCTACCATCCACGCAGCCTACGAGGGCGGTGGCCCGCTGGCAGGGCAGCGGCACGACGTTGAGCACCGCCTGGGTGACCACTCCGAAGGCGCCGAAGGTCCCCGTAAAGAGGTGCTTCAGATCCAGGCCGGTGTTGTCCTTGCGCAGACCCTTCATCGCGTTGATGACGGTGCCATCGGCGAGCACGATCTCGACCCCCAGCAGGTTGTGGCGGACATCGCCGTACTTCAGGAGGCGGGTGCCGCCGGTATTCGTGGCGATCATGCCGCCGATCTGGGGATCCGCGCCCAGATCCACGGGAAAGACCAGCCCATGCTCCGCCAGGGCCGCATTGAGCTGGGAGAGGAGGACGCCGCCTTCGACCCGCACCGTGCGGTCGAGGGCGTCGATTTCGATGCGGTGATTCAGGCGCTCCAGGCTGAGGACCACCATTTCGCCGCTGCCATCGGGCCCCGAGGCCCCCACCAGACCCGTGTTGGCACCCTGGGCCACGACCCTCGCACCCAACGCGTGCGTGATGGCAAGGACCCTCGAAACACCTTCGGTGCTAGAGGGGCGCACAACAAGCCCGGCCTTTCCACTGCCGTAGCGCCAGCCTTTTTCATACTTTTCGAGATCGGCGCGCTCGCTGAGCACGGCATCCGCGCTCAAGGCAGCCGCCAGCTCGGCATAAAGATGCGGCATGTTAGCGGCCCCCGGTCGCTGTCATCTTGAAGATGGCCTGGGCATTGGAGGCGTCAAACCGCAGGTCGAGGCGTCCGTCCTCCTCGTGTTTCCGCGTGATGAACTCGAAAAAGGAACCCGGCACTGGGCGCAGCACGAGGGTGCCTTCGACGCTCCCAAAGAGGCGTTCCACCTCGGCGGCGCGAAAGGCCGTCTGGATCACGCGTCCAGAACCGGAGACTTCCACATCCTCCTTCATGGGGCGACCCAGACGCTTCTGTTCCAGGGTCAAAGCCACGACATCGGGTACCCGGTCGGTGGCATGGTTGAAGGCATTGCCTTCGGTGGCGATCCAGGCCATCTCGGCGCTCTCCGCCAAGAGCGCCTCGTAGTCCGGGAGGCTCGGTTCGCTGTGCTGGCGATCGAAGCAGGCCACGAGATTGGGCAGCAGGCGCAACGCATCCGTCCATGCAAGGCTGCCGGTGTCGCGGAGTTCTTCCAGCAACGGGAAGGCCCAGCCCGGCAGAGGGTCTCGGCTGGTGGCGAGAACCCGCCCAGCAGCGGCCTGGAAGGCGGGGCTAAAGGCTCCGGGGTGCAGCTCGCTGACGAAGAACTGAGGGATGGCTTCGGGCAGATCCAGGTGCGCGTAGGCGCGCCCTGTCATAGCGAGGCGATCGAGGGGGTAGGTGCCGTTGACAAAGTAGCCTAGCGGCTCGAGAAAACGGGCAAAAGCCAGATGACCTTCCGGCAGCTCACCGCTGGGTGCGGCCACCGTACGCAGGGCACCGTGATCGAAGACCACCTTGCGGCTGGCGCGGGCCTGATCCTTCACATAGGCCCGGGCCGTGGGGACCCGCTGCTGCAGATCCTCGAACAGGATGGCATTCATGGCCATGGCGAGGATCGCCCGGGGCACGCGGTCTTGTCTGGAAACCTGGAGGTTCGGGGCAAGGGCGAGGCTCTCTAGGAGATCTCCGGCGCGACGGCTTCCCAGGGCATCCGTCAGGAGGGCGTGAAGGGCGGTCTCGACCTGTGGCATGGCAACTCCAGGTGACTCTCGGGAACAACCCGAGACTCTTGAGCCTTGGATGCCCAGGATGCCGTTGGGTTAGGGCTCCGCCTTCAGTTCCCCGAAGCTGCACAGCCTGCCGGCAAAGGCGCTGGCGGCCACGGTGGCGGGGCTGGCGAGCCAGACCTGACCTGGGCCGCTGCGTCCGGGGAAATTCCGGTTCACGGCTGAGACGGTCACCTGGTCCGGGCGGGTGCTCACGCCGGGACCCGCGTTGATGCATGCCCCGCAGCCGGGGCCGAGGATTCGCGCACCGGCCTCTTCAAAACTGCTGATCCAGCCCATCTGGGTGGCGTGGCGGCGCACATCCTCGCTGCCGAACTGAAGGAAGAACTGGACGTCAAGGGGCAGGGTGAGGCCATGGTCGAGGGCCCAGCGGACCACCTCGTATACGCGCTCCACATCCTCCCTCTTTCCGCCGGTGCAACTGCCCGCATAGGCCAGATCGATGCGCACGGGGGTGGCGAGATCCCTCAGGGCCACGCCGTTTCCGGGATCCCCCGGGCGAGCGACCATGACGGGGATCTCGGCGCAGTTAACCTCCAGTGTGTGGGCGAATTCGGCCTCCGGATCGCTGCACATCCAGTCCTCGATGGGCGTGTCTGAATGGCGGCGCTCCCAGAGAAAGCGCACAGTCTGGGCATCCGGGGCCACGATCCCGGTGAAGCCGCCAATCTCGGCAGCCATGTTAGTGAGGGTTGCCCGTTCGTCGGTGTTCAGGTGGGCCAGCGCTTCGCCCTGGTATTCCACCACATGACCGATGGCGCCCCCTTCCTTGATGAAGGGCAGGCTCAGCAGGTGGAGGACGAGATCCTTGGTGGAGACGCCCGGCCGGAGATTGCGGTTGAGGCGAACCCGTAGGGTGGGGGGAACGGTGACTCGCACATCACCTGTGATGAAGGCGTTGGCGATGTCCGTGGTGCCCACACCGAAGGCGAGGCAACCCAGGGCGCCGCTGTGGGGCGTGTGAGAGTCGGTGCCCACGATCACTTGGCCGGGCATGGCGTAGCGCTCGGCCATGAGCACGTGGCAGATGCCCTCGGCGCTGCCATCGGGCTGCTCGCCATGGAGGCGGATACCATGGCGTTCACAGAAGACTTCCTGGGAGTGTTTCAGGCGATGGGCCACTTCCAGGAGTCCCTGGGCCTGACGCTCCTCGTTCATCACGCGATCCAGGAAATTCAGATGATCCCGGAAGGCGAGAATCCGCTCGGGATCCTTGAGGGTGATCTTTTCTCCGAGTGCTTCTCTCAGAAAACTGGCAGCCATGGGGGTGACGTACTCGTGGGAGAAACGCCAGTGGGCGTTTACGAAGATGCCGTCGCCGGGGCGGACGGCCTCCACACCGAGTTCGCCCGTCACCGGATTAATCACGGCATTGCGGGCCAGGATTTTTTCCACCAGGGTCATGGGCCGCTGTCCGTGGCGGGGCAGGGGGACCTGGAGCTCCCCGGCTAGGCGGGCGCGGTTGAAGGCGAAGAGACCACCCTGCTCCACGATGGCCCGGGTGATGGGATCGAGGTCGGCGGTGAATTCCGTCAGGGGGATGGCCTCGTCCTTGCGGATGCGGTCGATCAACCCGAAGTCGGTGCTGGTGAGGAGGCCTAGGTTCTGGCAGTTCTGCTGGTAGATGTGCTCGAAGCTTTCGGCCAGCACGAGGCGGATGCCCGCGCACCATTCGGCATAGGGACTGGCCTCCCGGCTGGAGCCCTTACCGCGCCGCTTGCCGGCCACGCTCACGGCGAAATGGCCCCGTTTCACGGAGCCCTCACTCATAGGGAACTGGTCCTGGCACTTGAGGCCGATGTAGGGGAAGTCGCCCAGGCGGGCATCGAAGAAGTAGCAAACCCAACCGGGGGTGATTTCATCGGTGCTGATCTGGTCCCTCAGGGGTAGCGCGGCTTCCAGAGCGAGATCCTCCCCCCCCAGCTGGCGCTTAATCTTGTCCGAATCCCCGCTTAAGAAAAGGATCCGCCCCTGGAATTTGACTGGACTACTCATGGTGCAAGGATGGCACAAACAGTGGATTGTACGCACGAAAGGCCTCCCATCCAGGAGACCTTTCGTGGAATGCGGGTTAGCTACTCTCCTTCGCTCTCGAGCTTTTCAGAGAGCTCATCTAGGTGGGCCAAGAGGCGCTTGGCCATCTCCTCGTCCTCGAGGATGGAGAAGTCGTCGTCCTTTACCTCGAAGATCTCGATGCTCGGGTTGGCGTCTTCCTGGGTTTCCTCGCCCTCGGTGAAGGCCTGGACCTCGGCGAGGGGGGCCATGATGCAGAAGTGGCGACCCTCGAAATCCAGCTCATCGAGGATGGCAAACTCCTCTTTTTCGCCGTTCTCGTCCTCGAGCTCAACGACCTCGATCTCGTGATCTTCGGCGTCGTGGTCGCAGTCGGGTCCGTGGACGTGCTTTTCTTGGGCCATTGTGGGCTCCTTGCAAGGGCTCCAGACTAAGGCATGCCCCCCTGGCTCACCAAGTAAAATCGGGCTACGCACCCCATTCCGCGCTGGCTTCGCCTGGGCCCGTCACTACCACCTGGATCCATTTCCGGGTCGGCAGTTCCACGCGAACCTTGTCGCCGAGGGCACCGGGGCCTCGGGCCGTGGCATCGGCCGAAATGATCAAATATCCGGAACGGAGGGTGAGCCTGACTCGGTCCCCGGCATTCACCAGGGGAATGGGCTCCAGGTTGGCCAGGGTCAGCGTATGGCCGCTGGGGACATTGGCCCTTAACCGGAACCCGGAAGGAAATGCCGTGAGGGCTCCCGGCGGCGGATTTCCCTCGAAGGGGACTTCCTCCAATTGGGTTTCCGAGGGCACGGTTTTTCGGTTGAGGGGTTCGGTGGTCTTCAGGAGCTTTCCGGTCCACCGGCCCTCCAGTTCAACCCGCGCGCTCCCGGCCAGACGTCCATCGACCATGACCCGGAACACCGCGAAGAAGGCTCCCGTGGGCTCGCGCTTGCTTAGATGGGAGGGTTCGAAGCGGACATCTGTTCCTTTTAGCCGGGGCAGCACGGGGACCTTGGTGGCGCGGATCGCATAGTGACCCGAGCTGGCCTGGGCTTGAACCTGGGCATACTCGATGGCCTCCTGCTGCAGGCGCTCGGAGAGG
>JFJP01037391.1_pt1 | contig 29953 bp, 27 predicted proteins | sample 431651 | NCBI WGS metagenome assembly JFJP01 (sample SAMN02602958, study PRJNA72255) | Microbial mat metagenome, whole genome shotgun sequencing project. | biome: fresh water; feature: sink hole; material: water; isolation source: purple microbial (photo- and chemosynthetic) mats found in... | reverse complement strand
TTTTGCAAAATGGAAATACTGGTATTAGGGTTATTAATACTACTTAACGGATTTTTTGCTCTCTCTGAAATTGCACTTGTTTCAAGCAAAAAAGCACGCTTGGAACAGATGAAGGCTGAGGGGAAAAGGGGTGCAAAGACAGCTCTGAGATTACTTGAAAATTCCGAGAATTTTTTATCTGCGGTTCAGGTAGGGATTACCTTAATCGGAATCATTACAGGGGTTTATGGCGGACTAAGTATAGCAGAAGATATTACTCCATTTTTTCTTCAGTTTAAGATTTTTGAATCATCAGCGAATGAAATTGCACTTGGAACAACTATATTATTTATAACCTATTTCGCTATAGTAATTGGCGAATTAGTACCAAAGACGATAGCTTTAAGCAATCCCGAAAAAATTGCAATTAAAATTGCACCACCAATTTATTATTTCAGCAAATTATTCTATCCTTTCGTTACAATCCTGTCTTTGTCTACAAATATGTTCAATAGCATACTTGGCATTAAGAAACAATCGGAGAACATTACAGAAGCGGAATTAAGGCAGATGATTAAAATAGCCTCACATGAGGGAGTTATTGAAAAAGAGCAGAACCTTATTCATGAGAAAGTTTTTTATTTCTCCGATAAGAGAGCCAAACATATAATGACTCATCGTATGGATGTTGAATGGATTAACATGGATGATCCTGATGAAACTGTAAAATCTGCCATTTTAAATTCCCTTCACAGTAAGGTTTTGTGCTGTAATGGGGATCTCGACAATTTTATCGGGATTTTGAATATTAAGGATTATTTAATTTCCCTGAATACAGGCGATTCTGTCGAAATAAATGACTTATTGATACAGCCACTTATAGTACCGGAAAACACTGATGCCCGAAGAGTGCTGGATTTATTTAAACAGAAACAGGTTCATTTTTGCATTGTTGTGAATGAATATGGCAGTTTTGAGGGAATTATCACCTTGCACGATATTATGGAGAATATTATAGGCGATATGCCTGAAGAAGGAGAAGTATACGAGCCTGATATTTTTATTCGCGATGATAAATCAGTATTAGTAAGCGGAGATGCACCTGTGGAGGTATTAGATGGTGTTATTGAAGGATTTACAATTGACTTCGAAAAAATAGATTATTCTACTGTAGCCGGTTTTGTTATAAGCAATATAAATAAATTACCACAGATAGGCGACAAATTTGATTATAACCAATACACTATCGAAATTGTTGATATTGATGGCAGAAGAGTAGACAAAATATTAATTAAAGGAAAAGATAAATAGAATCCATCCTGCTATTGATGCTGACCAGAAAACTCAGCAGTGATTTACACTACCATTATCATTTGCACAAAACCACAAACAGGATTATTTGTTCTTAATCAATTCAGAAATAACAACAGAATTATCTTTTCTGATAATCCCGTATAGACGGTCTTCACCACTTCTGTCCCATGCAATTCCTTGTCCATGTAAATCAATTTTCATTGTTTTTACATACTCCAGGACAGAACCTGACTCAGGTAATTTCATAACATAAACTTTTGCGCTGTCGTGACCTGTAACATAAAGCATTCTGTCGGGGCCCCACGATCCTCCGGAAGCGCTCATTGGCCTTAACTCAGATATCATATTTTGCGGTAATGTCCATGATTCTTTTTCATTCCACTCTTTGTCAAACCTAACAAGCAGGGTTGATTCAGTCCCTTTGCCTATCTCTTTTTTAAACTGATCATAATGTGCAAAGCAGACCCACCAGTTGTTGTCAAAAAAATCAGCCCATGTGCATGAGCCATATTTGATTCCAAAACTATGTGAACCAAGATGCCGGAGATCTTTTGCGGAAAATATTTCGATAGTGCTTGTCATTGGAATTCCCGGATAATTCGAGTGAGCGCAATAAAGTATATCTTTAACAACAGTACCACCGTCGAGATGAATTATTTTTCCTGTTGTATCTTTCCAGCTTAGAACCAGAGTGCCTGTTTTCTTATTGTATTTCCCAATACCTGTCGAATTGATAGTATAAAAATAATCTTTATCTACAGCCACACCCTGCCTTGCCTCGGTTGTTTCGAGTATTTTTACAGTTTGAAACCGGGATTTTCCTCCCTGAGAAAGAGCAATGTTTGCAATCAGGAATAATTGCATTAATAAAAAAAGACGTATTTTCATTCTTCTATTCTTGTTAGCTTACTTTCTGCAAAGGTAATAACATAGAGATTAATGAATAAAATAAAAATCAAAGAATTACAGTCGATAAACCAGGATTAATACAGATAAAATATTTCAGCCTTTAAACAATCACATATGAAAAACCTGATCCTAAGATACCTGAATGGCAAGGTAATTTTACCTCTGTTTATACTTACAGGGGTTATCTATACAATTATGCTGGCAATAACTATTCCGGAAGTTATGAGTTTTTCGGGAGGAATGAAGGTATTGGATATGATGCCGTCAGGTTACGATGCTGCATATGTAAATACCCTGCTTAATGCTCTGGGAGAGGATGGAAGGCATGCTTATCTTTTTAAACAGATTCCTTTTGACATGGTTTTCCCGTTACTTTTTGGAATTTCACTTTGCCTGGTTTTCGGATATATTCTCAAACTTCTGGGAAAAACTGAAACTACATTATTCTATACTTGTTTACTTCCGCTTATTTCCGGACTCTTTGATTATTGCGAGAACACAGGTATCATTTTAATACTTAATACCTATCCTGACAATTCGGATATTCTGGCCCTGACAACAAATATATTTTCGGTACTGAAGAGTACTTTTACAACAATCACTTTTATACTACTGATTGTTTTTCTGGTATCACTTGTAATCAGAAAAACAATTGGGACGAAAAAGAAACAGGTTAAATGACAATAGCTGTTTTAGTTTCAATAGCAGTACTTTTAAGGATACTTTCCAATCCTCTGGGCAATGTATTTCAGAAGCAGCTTACTTCAAATGGGATACATCCTCTTTTCATAAACTTCCTGACATATTTTTTATTATCGGTTTTATGCCTGATAATTGCTGCCTTTGTTCCCTGGCAGTCATTGCCTCGTGAATTCTGGGTCTATTCTGTTCTTGGAGGGATGGCGGGAGCCCTGGGAAACGGGTTCCTTATTAAAGCTCTTCAGTTTGGAGAACTATCGATACTTGGTCCGATCAATTCCTACAAATCGGTTGTCGGAATTTTCGGAGGAATTATTCTGCTTGGAGAAGTTCCCAATATATGGGGAATAATGGGCATTGCATTAATAATTTACGGAAGTTATTTTGTTCTCGACACAACGAAGGAAAGGTTCTCATTAGCTCTGCTGAAAAGAAGCGATATTCAATTCCGTATCTGGGCTATGATTCTGACTGCCATTGAAGCTGTATTCGTTAAGAAAGTAATCCTTGCCACTTCAACAACTATAGCTTTTATGGGATGGTGCTGCTTCGGAGCTCTGTTTTCATTTGTTCTGTTATCACTTTACCGTATTGACATAAGAAAAGAAGTAAAGCAAACAACGAACAGACTATTAGGTAAGTTCGCTCTTCTTGTCCTCTGTATGGGAACCATGCAGATAACAACAAATTACACATTTGCACATATGGATGTGGGCTATTCTCTGTCGCTATTTCAACTTTCCATAATTGTAAGTGTAGTAATGGGTTACAGGTTTTTCAGGGAGAGTGACATCAGGAAAAAAATTATCGGGTCGGTTATAATGATAGCCGGGTCGGTTGTAATAATCATGTTAAAATAAAAGGCGCCTCTCAGCGCCTTTTTTTTGTGATCCCGGGGCGACTCGAACGCCCAACCAACAGAACCGGAATCTGTCATTCTATCCATTGAACTACGGGACCGGTATGCCCCGTAAAAGTATAACCAAAAGGCCGGTTTTACAACTAATTGGAAAAATTAAAATTAAATCCTTTAACCACGGAGTAGCACGGTGTTACCACGGAGTTACACTGAGTAATAAAACCGTGTTACTCTGTGAGCACTCAGTGAAACTCCGTGGTTAAGTCGGGAAATTGCCAAAGATTTTCTACTTTTGCCCACTTAAAGTACTCTAGGCACTCTAGGCACTTTAGGCACTTTTAAAAATAAAAATAAATTAGACAAGAATTAAGATGGACTATAATTTCCGCGAGATTGAGAAGAGGTGGCAGAAGTACTGGGAGGAAAACAAAACATTCAGGACCCCCGAAGATTTAACAAATCCGAAGAAATGCTATATTCTTGACATGTTCCCCTACCCTTCCGGCGCAGGTCTTCATGTTGGTCATCCTGAGGGATATACAGCAACTGACATATTCAGCAGATACAAAAGAATGAAGGGATTCAATGTACTTCATCCGATGGGATGGGATGCCTTTGGTCTTCCTGCCGAGCAGTACGCCATTCAAACCGGGACCCACCCTTCGATAACTACAAAAAATAACTGCGATACTTTCAGAAGACAGATAAAGGAACTTGGGCTGAGCTACGACTGGGACAAGGAGATTAATACAACTGATCCGAAATATTTCAGATGGACACAATGGATTTTTATTCAGCTATATAACACCTGGTTTGATGAGAAACTTCAGAAAGGCAGGCCTGTTGCTGAATTGCCACTGCCTGAAAACCTGAATAAAGAAGAAAAAACAAAATATATTGATTCGAAACGTCTGGCTTATTACGCAAATGCACAGGTATGGTGGTGCCCGAGTTGCAGAATAGTTTGCGCTAATGAAGAAGTTCTTACTGATGGCTCACATGAGAAATGCGGAAACAGGGTTGAAAAGAAGAACCTGAAACAGTGGATGTTAAGGATTCCTCTCTACGCTGAAAGATTGCTTAAAGGTATTGATACCCTTGACTGGCCTGAAGGAATCAAGGATATGCAGCGCAACTGGATAGGAAGATCGACAGGTGCTGAGGTAGATTTTAAGATTGACGGTATTGATAAGAACCTGAGAGTTTTCACAACCCGTCCCGATACACTTTTCGGAGCAACATATATGGTTATTGCTCCTGAACATGAGCTTACCGCAACAATAACAACAGCTGACCATGCCAATGAAGTTGAAAATTATATCAAGGCCACATCTCTTAAATCTGACCTCGACCGAACCGATCTGGCAAAAGATAAAACCGGGGTATTTACCGGAAGATATGCGATTAACCCCGTAAATTCCAAGAGAATACCAATATGGATAGCCGATTATGTTCTTACCGGTTATGGTACCGGAGCAATAATGGCGGTTCCTGCCCACGATAACCGTGACTTTGAATTCGCACAAAAATTCAATCTGCCAATCGAATGTATTCAGGAACCTGATGTAAAAGATGAAGATCAGAAAAAGAGGGTCCTTGAAGGTAAAGAGTGCTGGACAGAAGATGGCAAGTATATTAACTCTTCTGATAAATCGACCGGAATAGATATAAACGGGCTCAACAAGGAGGCTGGTATAGCAACTATTATCGAATGGCTTGCAGACAAAAAACTTGGCACAGAAAAAGTAAACTTTAAACTTCGCGACTGGCTTTTCAGCCGTCAGAGGTACTGGGGAGAACCATTCCCGGTTATTCACTGGGAAGATGGAGAGATTAGCCTGTTAGATAAAAGCGAATTGCCTCTTGAGCTTCCTGCTCTTGAAAAATATCTTCCGGGAGAATCGGGAGAATCGCCGCTGGCAAACTCGACCGAATGGCTGAATGTTACAGATAAAAACGGACGAAAAGGAAGACGTGAGACAAATACGATGCCTCAATGGGCAGGATCGTGCTGGTATTATCTCCGTTTTATTGATCCGAAAAACGACGAGATGATTTTTGACAGAAAGAAGGAAGCATACTGGATGCCTGTTGATCTTTATATAGGCGGTGCTGAACATGCCGTGCTTCATCTTCTTTACAGCCGTTTCTGGCATAAGGTGCTTTTCGATATCGGAATAGTATCGACTGATGAACCTTATCAGAGGTTATTTAACCAGGGAATGATACTTGCGTTTGCCTACGAAACTGAATCGGGAGCCAAAGTCTCGGGAGATCTTGTAGAAGAACGCGAGGGAAAATATTTTCATAAAGAGACAGGAGCCCAGCTGAAGCAGATAGTTGCGAAAATGTCGAAGTCGCTGAAAAACGTTGTTAATCCCGATGATGTAACATCGAAATACGGGGCTGATTCGCTGAGACTTTACGAGATGTTCATGGGTCCGCTTGATGTAACAAAACCCTGGGATGACAAGGGTGTAAAAGGAGTATTCGGATTTCTGGGAAGAGCTTTCAGATTTCTTTCGGAACCCGGAAATATATACGAGGGTAAAGAAGATCCGGAGGTACTTAAAGCGCTGCATCATGCAATTAAAAAAGTTGATGGTGACATTGAGAATCTCCGTTTCAATACAGCCATTTCAGCGATGATGATATTCCTCAACCTGGCAATAAAAAAGGGGAAAGTAACAACTGAAACAGCTTCAGCATTTGTTAAGATACTTGCACCATTTGCACCACACCTTGCGGAAGAAGTGTGGCACATGCTCGGAAATAAAGAGTCGCTTGCATATGAGCCATTCCCTTCATTCAATGAGGAGTACCTGAAGGAAGACAACTTTGAATATCCTGTATCGTTCAACGGCAAGATGAGGTTCAACCTTTCACTGCCTGTAAGCCTTTCGAAAGAGGAAATTATAAATATAGTAATGGCCGATGAGCGGACAATCAAATGGCTTGGAGGCTCTTCTCCTGCCAACATTATAGTTGTCCCGAACCGTATAGTTAATATAGTAATCAAAAACTAAGTTGCACTTAACTATGGTTTTCAGGCCGTTCTTCCTGTTTTTGGCATTATCTTCTATCTTCTTTGTCTCATGTAATAATCCGGCAAAGGTTATAAGCAACGATGCTGTACCGGATACTATTGCAGTGAAGGAATACAGACCTGTTAATCTTTTTTACGGGATCCCCTCTGATTCATTTGAACTAATACGCGGGAGGATAAAGCCCAATGGATTCCTTTCAGACATACTTATAAAACACGGAGTATCAATGCAGGAGATTGATCAGCTTCTCAGAAATTCGCGTAGTGTGTTTGATGTCAGGAATATAAGGTCGGGAAACACCTATATAATGTTCTGCGAAAAAGACAGCAGTGCACGTCTGAAGTATCTGGTATATGAGCATGAACCCTCAATGAGTTATATATTCAACTTCAATGATTCGCTTTCAATAACAGCATACAGGAAGGAGATAACAAGTGAAATAAAGTATGCTACAGGAACAATTGAAACCTCACTCTGGGATGCAATGATAAACGGAGGACTTCATCCCTCTCTGGTAAACAGCCTCTCTGAAATCTTCGCCTGGACTGTCGATTTTTTCGGATTGCAGAAAGGTGACAGTTTCAAGGTAATATATGAAGAGCAGTTTATTGAAGGGAAGTCGCTTGGAGCCGGTAAGATTTACGGAGCCCAGTTTATACGAAGCGGTGTTCCTGTCACAGCAGTTCCATTTTATCAGGGAGGTAAGGAGTCATATTTTGATTCAGAGGGAAACAGTCTCAGAAAAGCATTTCTGAAGGCGCCTCTGCAGTTTTCAAGGATAAGTTCAAGGTATTCATCCAATCGTCTTCATCCTATACTTAGAATACGCCGGGCACACTTTGGCGTAGATTATGCTGCTCCTGTAGGCACCCCTGTTCATGCGATAGGTGACGGAAGGGTTACTTCGGCAAAGATTGAAGGAGCTTCGGGAAGAATAGTAAGGATACAGCACAACAGTGTTTATGCCACTGCCTATATGCATCTCAGCGGTTTTGCAAAAGGGATTCAGGCCGGCGCCATTGTGAGTCAGAATGATATTATCGGGTATGTAGGCTCAAGCGGATTGTCAACAGGACCTCATCTCGATTTCAGGTTTTACAAGAATGGGTCGCCTGTTGATCCGCTTAAGGTAGATGCGCCGTCGGTTGAACCGGTAGCTGATACAAACAGGATATTGTTTGAGAAGAGCAAAGTAGTTGTGTTAGGCCTCCTCGGGACCTTTAATTAAGAAATCGGGCAATTTTGTTACAAGGTCCTCAATAACCTGAGGGTAATGCAGATATTCAAGGGCATGAATTTTCTGTGCAAGAGTTTCAGCTGTGTCAGAATTGGTTATTTTACACTTCTTCTGAAAAATAATATCACCCTCATCATACTTCCTGTTGACATAATGTATTGTGATTCCCGATTCCTTCTCCTTGTTTTCGATAACTGCCTCATGAACAGCATCTCCGTACATCCCTTTCCCGCCATAGGCAGGAAGAAGGGCAGGATGGATATTTATAAGTCGTTCAGAGTATTGTTCGACAATATTTTCAGGCACCAGCCATAAAAAACCGGCAAGCACCACAAGGTCTATCTTATATAATGTAAGGTACCTTAAAACCTTGCCGGTAACATAAAATTCCTTATGGTCGAAAAAGAGCGTTCGTATATTAAGTGCTTCAGCCCTTTTAAGGACGGTTGCCTGACGCTTATTTGACAAAACAAGACTTACCTGAGCACTATTTTTGTTCGAAAAGTATTTAATTATGTTTTCTGCGTTGGTCCCTGAACCAGAGGCAAAAATGGCTATATTCCTCATTTTTTGATAATTAGCATATTGTTGGTTAAAACCATTATATTCTCAAAATAAGATTATTTTTCTAATTATCAGCACTTTAGCCTGAGGGTCTAATAAAAAAACATCAAATCTCTTGAAAAATAAAGTACAAATATATTTCTTTGCATGGTTCTAAAATTAATATTAATTAAAATTTATTATTATGTCGGACATTGCCACAAGAGTAAAGGAGATTATAGTTGACAAACTTGGAGTAGACGAATCAGAAGTAACTCCGGAAGCCAGTTTTACAAATGATTTGGGAGCAGACTCTCTTGACACTGTTGAGTTAATCATGGAGTTTGAGAAAGAATTCAATATCGGAATTCCGGATGATCAGGCAGAAAACATCGGTACAGTTGGTGATGCTATCAAGTACATTGAGGAAAATGCAAAATAGTTTGCATTTTTAAAAAGCCATTTATGAGAAGAGTTGTAGTAACAGGTATTGGAGCATTAACTCCACTAGGTAATAATTTGCATGAATTCTGGGAAGGACTTCAGAACGGAGTAAGTGGTTCTGTGATGATAACCCGTTTTGACACTGAGAAGTTCAAGACCAAGTTTGCGTGTGAATTGAAGGACTACGACTCTGCCAGGTATTTTGACAGGAAAGAAGCCAACAAAATGGATCTCTATTGTCAGTATGCCATGATTGCTGCCGACGAGGCTTTAACTGATTCAGGACTTGATCTTGAAAAGATTGACAAAGATCGTACCGGCGTTATTTGGGCTTCAGGTATCGGCGGGCTTGAAACCTTTTTTCTGGCAATAAAATCATACGTTCTTGGGGATGGGACTCCGCGATTCAGTCCTTTCTTCATCCCCAAGATGATTGGAGACATTGCCGCCGGATCAATTTCGATCAAATACGGTTTCAGGGGGCCCAACTTTGCTACAGTATCAGCATGTGCCTCATCCACCAACGCAATAATTGATGCTATCAATTATATTCGCTGGGGAAAAGCAGACATATTTGTAACCGGCGGATCTGAAGCCAGTGTTAATGAACCAGGCATTGGAGGCTTTAATGCCCTGCAAGCCCTATCAACAAACAATGAGGAATATAAAACAGCATCCAGACCATTTGACAAAACCCGAGATGGTTTTGTACTTGGTGAGGGTGCAGGCGCCCTTATTGTTGAAGAACTTGAACATGCCAAAGCGCGCGGCGCAAAAATCTACGCTGAGCTTGTCGGAACAGGATTAACTGCCGATGCATATCACCTTACAGCTCCTCATCCCGAGGGGCTTGGTGCACGGAATGTTATGAAACTTGCTGTTGCAGATGCATGTCTGAAAGTTGAGGATGTTGATTATATAAATGTACATGGTACTGCTACTCCTCTCGGTGACATATCTGAGACAAAAGCAATTCTGAATGTTTTCGGGGAACATGCCTACAAACTTAATATCAGTTCAACCAAATCGATGACAGGCCACCTTCTGGGCGCTGCCGGCGCGATTGAAACAATTGCAGCAATAATGGCTGTTGTACATGATATTGTACCCCCGACAATAAATTACAAGGTTCCGGATCCCGATATTGATGGTAACCTTAACCTTACACTCAACAAAGCACAGAAGAGAGTTGTAAATGTTGCCATTAGCAACACTTTCGGTTTTGGCGGACATAACGCTTCCGTTGTCATCAAAAAAGCTGAAGTTTAGTGTCCTTATTCGGAGCAAAAAAAAACGGCACATACATTCTTGAAAAGCGTGAATTCAGTTCACGGTTGAAAAAGATTCTGGGATTCAGGCCCGGCAATCTTAAATTATACGAAATTGCATTTATACACAGGTCGGCAACATTTACAATGCCCGACGGGTCGAAGGTAAACAATGAACGTCTGGAATACCTGGGCGACGCTGTTCTTGATGCAATACTCTCTGACTTTCTTTTTGAAAAATTCCCTGATGCCAGTGAAGGATTCATGACCAAAATAAGGTCGCGCATAGTAAACCGCGATGTACTGAATCAGCTTGCTGTGTCGATGGGAATAAATAAAATCCTTATTAGCAACGTAAGTTCTGCCCACCCTACTAAAAATCTGTACGGTGACGCACTGGAGGCATTAATAGGTTCTCTTTTCCTTGATAAAGGGTTCAAAAAAACAAAGAAACTTTTCATAAGAAACGTACTAAATAAATATCTCGACCTTAATTTAATTGTAAATACCGACAGCGATTACAAGAGTCTTGTTTTTGAATGGGTGCAGAAGAACAAAACAAGCCTGATATTCACATACAATGAAGAGTATGACTTCAAACTCAAGAAATCAATTTTTTCAACAACACTGATTATTGACAAGATAGAAATGGGAGAAGGCCATGGTTCTTCAAAAAAAGAAGCAGAACAGGAGGCATCAAGCATGGCCTGGAAAAGGTTAAAAGATAATTATAAGATTTAGCTGATATTACTTCATTTTTATTAACTTTATCAGTTGAGGCTTGATAATGAAGAGTAGTCAGAAAATTACACGGTTGCATCTCAATGATAATCAGAATGACGGGTTCTTTCTACTAGGACTGGTATCTGCAGAGCCCGACTACAAATTATCACTTGCAATCAATAAAAAGTTCCGAATAAAACTTAAAAACTCAGACCCCGTATCAATTCTGGAGGCAGAAAATAATAAACTTCTTTTCAGCAGGTTTTCCGACTCAGCCTTAGGTCAGGAAATATTTTATACTCTTGTCTCCAACCGTTCAGGCAAAAATTTTCTGCTGAAGAAACTTAAAAACATAGATTACCTCTTTATTATGCATGATACTGAAAATGAGAATAAGCACGAAGAATTTGCATCTTCCTTAAGGGAAATTGAATCAATAAGTGCAATCTTTAATATTGACATCAATACTTTAAAAGATAAGAATCTACAGCATGTAATACATTGAAATATGGAAAATCTCTTTTTTAATCTGTCAGAGGAGGAGTTTACTAAGGGAAGAAAAATCCTGCTCTGGATTTTTGCGTCGCTGTTTTTCCTTGCCGGTACCTGGGTATTATTTGCAAGTTTCGTTCTCGGACAAAAAAACATACCCCCGATACTTTCGACGGCTCCATATGGGATATGCCTGATAATATCAACTTTTGCTGCTTTTGCTACTATAAAAAGGAAAGACCTTTTCTTCCTCGTGAATGATGAAAAAATTGAATTCAGATATGGCATTCTCAGGCCTAAACTGCACTCATTTAAGTGGCTTGATATCAAGGAAATGATGATGCCTCACAAACAGAAGAAAATTAAAATTATCTTGAATGACGGATCCTCATTTGTAATAGATCTTACCTGGCTCCAGAGAAAAAAAACAAGCATTATCAGGAAGCACATTTATCATGCTGCAAAAATAAAAAACATGAATGTTATTAAGGTCAACACTTTCCCTATTGTAAAGTAGATCTATTTTAAGCCATTACGATATTCCTGTTTTCATAAAATTACCTAAGACTGACCAAAAAAAGAAGGGGCCGGCATTGATTGCCGGCCCCACTTTTTTGATAACCCTAAAACTAACCTAACCTATGAAAAAAACCTCTGTATCTTGTATTTCAAATATCGTGCCAAATCCTATACAAAGATATAACCTGTTATTGGAACAAAAAAACAATTTATGCCTTAAAGCCCAATATTAACAATACTTTAATGATATGTTAATATAATTAAGAGTTCGAAGTATTTCGTGTTAAAGAAAGTTAAAGTGCATATTTATAAATTATATACGAGTACTTTTGTAACTATATGAAGCGGAAAACAATAGCCTTACTTGCGATATTTTTTTTCATATCGATTTCAGGTCTGATTCTGATACAGCTTTACTGGATCAGGAATGCCATTGAAATTACCGATCAGCAGTTCCGTTATAATGCTAATAAAGCTCTCGAATCAGTTGTTCTTGACCTTGAAGAGAATGAATTGATAAGAAGTATTGTGGAAGACATCGATCCTGCCTCAACAGATTCAGTAACTGTAGTAGTTCCTGCCAATTCCCCGCTCGCGAGAAAACTTCAGGGTTACCAGCCAAATTCAGAACTTCTGGCGATGTATGGCCTCAATAATCCTTCAGAACCAATATCAATAACAAGTGCCGGACATAAAATATTTCTGTCAGCCGAGAGTACAAATCCTTTTTCACCGGAAGAGACCTCTGAGCCATCCACGCAGATTCCACAATCAGATATTACAGGCAGGGTAACAAATAAAATAGTCTTTCTCGAAAAAATAATGGAAAAGATCCTCCGGAATACTCCTGACATTAGAGAAAGGATAGAACCGGAAGACCTGAACAGGCAATTAAGAACTGCGCTTAACAATGTTGGAATATTTCTTGATTACGAATTCTCTATACGTTCGGCGCGACTGGGAAATATCTGGCAAACACCCGGTTTTACAGACAGACCCGGAACCAACAAGTTCATAATTCAACTCTTTCCTAACGATCCTGTTCCCAGCCAGAATCAGATTGTTCTATATTGTCTTCAGGAACAACAATACAAAGTTGAAAAAATCGGAATTCTGGGATCACTGTCAATGATATTCACCTTCTTCCTGCTTCTTCTTTCAACCGGAACCTTCATTGTCATTTTCCGGCAAAAGAGGATATCAGAGATAAGAAGTGATTTCATAAACAACATGACTCATGAATTAAAGACACCTATTTCAACTATATCACTCGCTTCTCAGATGATGGCCGACAAATCGATTCCTGACTCTGAAAAGAATATTGATAATCTTGCCAGGGTTATCTCGGATGAAAGCATGAGATTAAAATTCCAGGTTGAGAAAGTACTTCAGATGGCTATTTTTGAAAGGGTAAAAATGAAGCTTCAGCTTGCTGAAAGCGATATTCAGAAGATAATTGACAAGGCAATAGATAATTACTCGCTTCAGATTGCTGACAGAAACGGTTCAATAAAAAAAGATTTTCAGGCATATTACTCAATTGCACAGATAGATGCTGTACATTTGTTAAATTCAATATCAAATCTTATTGATAATGGCATAAAGTATTCAAAAGACAAACCTGAAATTCTTATATCAACAAAAAATACAAGGAAGGGGATTCTTATTACTGTTGAAGACAAGGGGATTGGAATAAGTAAGGAAAACCTTAAGAGAATATTTGATAAGTTCTTTCGCGTTCCCTCGGGAAACGTTCACAATGTTAAAGGGTTTGGACTCGGATTAAGTTATGTTAAGAAAATAATTGAAGAACATAATGGCACTATTAAAGCTGAAAGTCAGCTAAATAAAGGAACAAGATTTACAATTTTCCTTCCACAAATCGGAATAAAATGAATGAAACTAAAATTCTCCTGGCTGAAGACGACAGCAATCTTGGCTTGCTGTTAAAGAACTATTTAACAGCAAAAAACTACGCAACAACTTTGTCTGTGAATGGCAGTCTGGCTCTTGAAGCCTTTTCAAAAGATAATTTTGGCCTCTGCATACTCGATATTATGATGCCTGAAATGGATGGACTCACTCTTGCAAAAGAGATCAGGCTCACGAGACCTGACATTCCCATCCTCTTTCTTTCTGCCAAGAACCAGGAAGAGGATATAATTGAAGGCTTTAAATCAGGGGCTGATGACTATATAACAAAACCATTTTCGATGGAGGAACTGCTCTACAGGATAGAAGCTATTCTCAGAAGAACTACAAATATTGTTGTACATAAAAAAGAAGATTCATATACAATAGGCAGTTACACATTCGATCCTCTCAAGCAGATGCTTGCATACCGCGACCAGCCAATTAAACTTACAACAAAGGAATCGGAATTACTTGATTTACTTTGCCGTCACGGGAATGACATATTGGAGCGAAACTTCGCATTGAAGACAATCTGGATTGACGACAACTACTTCAATGCAAGAAGCATGGATGTCTACATAACAAGGCTTAGAAAGTATCTCAGAAAAGATCCGACTATTAAGATTCTTAATATTCACGGGAAAGGATATAAGCTTATCTGCTAGGATTGCCCCCCTGCCTACCGGCAGGCAGGCTGCCCCTAAAGGGGGTTCAGGAAACCAGCCAGGCACGCAGGCTAATCTAATTTCAGGACTGCAAGGAAAGCCTGCTGTGGGACTTCGACGTTACCTACCTGACGCATACGCTTCTTGCCTTTTTTCTGTTTCTCAAGAAGTTTACGCTTACGGGTTATATCGCCTCCGTAACATTTCGCGGTAACATCTTTTCTTACAGCCTTAACCGTTTCGCGCGAGATAATTTTTGCACCGATGGCAGCCTGAATTGCGATATCGAACTGCTGACGGGGAATGAGTTCCTTCAGTTTGGAACACATTTTGCGCCCAAAATCCTGTGCATGTCCGCGATAGATAAGAGTTGAAAGTGCATCGACCATCTCACCGTTCAGTAGAATATCAAGACGTACAAGATCAGCCTTCTGGTAAGTAGTATAGTAGTAATCAAATGAGGCATATCCTTTTGATATGCTCTTGAGCTTATCGTAGAAATCGAAAACAATCTCTGCCAGAGGCATTTCAAATGTTATCTCCACCCTGTCGCGGGTAAGATAAACCTGATTCTTCAGAACACCCCTCTTATCGATGCATAGGTTCATTATTGAACCCACATATTCGGAGAGAGTAATGACCTGGGCAATTATATAAGGTTCTTCAATCCGCTCCAAATGGTTTACCGGAGGCAAGCCTGAGGGATTATGAACATCTATCTCCTCGCCTTTGGTTGTATAAGCCTTATATGAAACGTTCGGAACTGTTGTAATAACATCCATATCAAATTCTCTGTCGAGACGCTCCTGGATTATCTCCATATGCAGGAGTCCGAGGAAACCGCAACGGAATCCGAAGCCCAATGCTGCTGAGGATTCAGGTATGAAGGAAAGGGAAGCATCGTTAAGCTGGAGTTTCTCAATAGAGATCCTCAGATCTTCGTAATCATCAGCATCGACTGGATATATACCCGCGAATACCATAGGCTTCACGTCTTCAAACCCTTCGATTGCCTTTTCGCAGGGATTATCGACATGAGTAATGGTATCACCAACCTTTACTTCGGCTGATACTTTTACTCCTGAGATTATATAGCCTACATCGCCGGCACCCATCTTATCCCGTGGTTCCTGCTTAAGTTTTAAAACGCCTATCTCATCAGCCTTATATTCATGGTCGGTATTAACGAACTTTACCTTATCACCCTTTTTAATTGTACCATTAACTATTTTGATATAAGCAATAATGCCTCTGAATGAATTGAATATGGAGTCGAAAATAAGTGCCTGAAGTGGAGCATCGGAACTACCTGCAGGATGGGGAACCCTTCTTACAATCTCCTTTAGTATGAGTTCAACGCCCATACCGGTTTTTGCACTTGCTTCAATAATATCTTCCCTTTTGCAGCCAACAAGGTCAACAATCTGATCCTTCACCTCTTCAGGCATGGCGCTTGGCATGTCCATCTTATTGAGAACAGGAATTATTTCGAGGTTATGCTCGATTGCCATGTAAAGATTTGAGATAGTCTGAGCCTGAATTCCCTGTGTTGCATCAATAACGAGCAATGCACCTTCGCACGCTGCTATTGATCTGGAAACTTCATATGAGAAATCAACGTGCCCGGGAGTATCAATAAGATTAAGGAAATATTTTTTTCCATCGTGGAAATACTCCATCTGTATTGCATGGCTCTTTATCGTAATACCTCTTTCCCTTTCAAGATCCATGTCGTCGAGTATCTGAGCCTGATAATCCCTCTCCGAGATAGTATTTGTTTTCTCGAGCAAGCGGTCGGCAAGGGTACTTTTCCCGTGATCAATATGGGCTATTATGCAGAAATTACGGATTTTGTCCATTCAAAAAAGGTGCTTTAAATCAGGTGCAAATATATAAAATTAAACAATCACAGGTGTCGGGGCATAAATGTGTAAGGTCAGCTCGCGAGCTGACCCTACATTAAAATATGTATGTTGATATTATTTAAATTTTACATCATACCCGGCATTCCGCCGCCCATACCCTGTGGAGGGCCTGCAGGATGATCTTCTTTCTCCTCAACAATAACAGCCTCTGTTGTAAGGAACATACCGGCAACTGAAGCAGCATTCTCGAGAGCTACCCTTGTTACTTTTGCAGGATCGATAACACCGGCTGCAAAGAGTTTCTCATAAACATCAGTCTGAGCATTGTAGCCATAATCAGCTTTTCCTGCTTTAACATTCTGAACAACAACAGCACCTTCTTTACCTGCGTTTGCAGCAATCTGGCGGAGTGGTTCTTCAATTGCACGTTTAATAATCTCGATACCTGTTGTCTGGTCATCATTGTCGCCTTTGAGACCTTCAAGAGCAGACTGTGCACGGATGTATGCAACACCACCACCCGGAACAATACCTTCCTCAATGGCAGCACGGGTTGCATGAAGTGAATCATCAACGCGGTCTTTTTTCTCTTTCATCTCAACTTCTGAAGCAGCTCCGATATAGAGTACTGCAACACCGCCTGCGAGTTTGGCAAGACGTTCCTGAAGTTTTTCCTTGTCGTAATCAGATGTTGTTGTAGTCATCTGCTGTCTGATCTGTGCAACGCGTGCTTTGATCATTTCCTTGTCTCCTGAACCATTAACAATAGTTGTATTCTCCTTGTTAACAGTAATTTTTTCAGCTGTACCGAGCATGTCAAGTGTAGTGTGCTCGAGCTTCAGACCTTTTTCTTCTGAAATAACTGTACCGCCTGTAAGTATTGCGATATCTTCAAGCATCTCTTTTCTTCTGTCGCCGAATCCGGGAGCTTTAACAGCACAAACCCTTAGTGAACCACGTAAGCGGTTAACAACGAGAGTAGCGAGAGCTTCGCCTTCAACATCTTCAGCAATTATTATAAGAGGACGACCTGTCTGAGCAGTAGCTTCAAGAACAGGAAGCATATCTTTCATTGTAGATACTTTCTTGTCGTATATAAGGATGAAAGGATTTTCGAGGTCGGCTTCCATTTTCTCAGCATTAGTTACGAAATATGCTGAAATGTAACCACGGTCGAACTGCATTCCTTCAACAACCTCAACTGAAGTAGTTGTTCCTTTTGATTCTTCAACAGTTATAACACCTTCTTTATGAACTTTGCCCATAGCTTCAGCGATGAGTCTTCCGATCTCTTCGTCATCATTGGCTGAAATTCTTGCAACCTGTTCAATTTTCTTAAGGTCGTCACCAACTATTTTAGCCTGTGAAGCAAGATGCTTAACGACTTTCTCAACGGCTTTGTCGATACCTCTTTTTACATCCATTGGGTTTGCACCGGCAGTGATGTTTTTGAGACCTACATTAATAATAGACTGAGCAAGTACGGTTGCGGTTGTTGTTCCGTCACCTGCAATATCGCCGGTTTTCGAAGCAACTTCTTTAACCATCTGAGCACCCATATTTCTGTATGGATCAGAAAGTTCGATATCTTTTGCAACAGTTACACCGTCTTTTGTAATCTGAGGTGCACCGAATTTTTTCTCAAGAACAACGTGACGTCCTTTAGGACCAAGGGTTACTTTTACTGCATCTGCAAGCTGATCAACACCTTCCTTAAGAAGGGCGCGAGCCTCGATATTAAATTTAATCTCTTTTGCCATATCATTAAAAATTTATTTGTTTCGTACTAATTATGCTATAAAAAGGACATCAGACTGAGATATAAGAAGATAATCTTCTCCATCGATAGAAAGTTCCTGGCCTGCATATTTTCCGTAGAGAACAATATCGCCTTTTTTGACTTCCATTTCTTCATCTTTTTTTGCTGCACCAGCGAGAACAACTTTTCCCTGACGTGGTTTTTCCTTTGCAGAATCAGGAATAATGATTCCGCTTGCAGTTTTTTCTTCAGCTTCATTAGGTTTTACAAGAACCTTACCTGCTAAAATTTTTCCTTTCAATTGTGCCATTTTATATAGTTTTAAAGTTAAACATCATTTTACTGAATACCTTCTTAAGCATAATCTGTGCCAAACAGGGAAAGGTGCCATTTTGGAATAACGAAAGGCAAATGAGAGTTGCCTTTCTGCCACAAAAGTCATTCTTAAAACAACCTTATTGTTATAAATAACTATTTATCAGCATATTGCCTGAGAAACAAAAAAAGTGTCAGTATGTGACAAACTGACACTCTATTCAGGCTATCTCATAAATAAATTACTTAGTGGGAGGCACTGCAGTAGGAAGAGTCGGGATTGCATTAGGATCAACAGCGTTCTGAATCTGGCTCTCAATTCTTGAACGTCCTTCAACTGTACCACGTGGTATTGTAGCTGTAGCAACAACACAAAGAATCAGAATGGCAGCTGCGAGGGTCCATGTTGATTTCTCAAGAAAATCGGCTGTCTTACGGATTCCCATCGACTGACCGGCAGATGTAAAATTGGCGGCAAGGCCACCACCTTTTGAATTCTGCACGAGAACGATCAGGATCTGAAGAAAACATGCAATAATCACCAACACTGAAACAAAAATATAAATTCCCATTTGCTTACTTTTTTATATACTCTTTAACTTTTTCAATTTGAGACGCAAAGTAACTGCTTTTTTCCGGAAATTTCAAACTTAATTTTTCATAAATATCTATTGCCTTCGAGTAGTAGCTCTGATTTATATAAATACGTGCAAGTGTTTCTGTCACAAAACTCCCCTCGCTCTCAACAAATGGCGTCGGGATATCTTCTGCAGGCAATGCTGTTTTATCTCTGATTGGTTCGATTCGCGGATTTGCAATTATGAATTTATCGATCAGATCGGCCTGAATCTGCTTAACAGGAGCAGCAACAGTCGATACCGGGGTCTCCTTTTTTTCATCTGCCTCATCTGAAATAAAGGAATTATCATCCAGGTCGAGTTCAAGCAGATCTGAAGTTTCAGGTGCTGCAAAACCCGGATCCATATAAAAGACAGACTCTGCTTCACCTCCCTCCTCCTCATCCATGACAATTATGACCCCTGCAGGTTCTTCATCGTAGTTCTCTGACACAAGAATTGAATGCCCTGCCAGTTGGCCAGTGGTTTGAGTATTGTCAGTTACAGGCTCAGAGATATTTTCAATTTCATTTATAAGCTGTTCACTGTTTTTTGCTGATTCAATTACAGTCTGATGACTGGCTGTTAAATTAATAACAGATGCTTCAGGCTCTTTCTCATCTTCCTCTTCTGATACATGACTGACCCTCTTTGCAGAAAGATTATTATACAGTACTTCCCTGTCGGCAATAAAGAGTGATGAATTTCTCAGCTGGCTTTCAAATTTCACATCGCCATTCGACTGAAGGCTTCTCAGCAAGAGCATATGCGCCGAGTGAAAATACGGGAAGATGTCGATTAATTCATAAACTTCCCCAACCAGTTGGCGATCGACAGGATCATTCCCCTGCATCATTTTAAGGAAGTCTGTTCTGTTCATTTTATGTTACCAGTTGACAAATGCCTGATTGAAAATATCCTCTACAATCATTTCTATTATTTTATCGGAAAGTTCTTTTTCCACCTGACTAAGTTCCTGATTACTGTCATAATCTTCATACCTCGAAAAAGTCTGGTCGAAACTCAGATCAGGATCGACTGAGTTTGTAAATTTAACTTTCACGGCAATGGTGAAACGGTTCATTGCAGCCCTGGCATCAGCAGCAACGGTTAGCGGACGGGTATTGTAATCGTTTATTTCTCCCTCAAAACTTACGTCGCCGATATTTGTAACATACCTCAGACTTGTCTGACCCTTGCATTTATCAATAAGCGCATCAGTTAAAAACTGACTAAGTCCGGGCTGAACAAGCGGAGCCCTGTTCTGAAAGTACTGAACATTGAATGTTTTTACTTCAGGTGAGATGCTGGCACCACTAAAGGAATACTTTATGCTGCAACTGCCTAATGCTGTCATTATCATGAGCAGCACAATTGCCGGAACCCTGACTGCCAGAAATATTTTCTTCTTTTTACGAATCAATTCCATATTCCTTAATCTTTCTGTAAAGTGTTCTTTCGGAGATTCCAAGTTCTCCTGCCGCCATTTTTCTTTTGCCATTATATTTTTCAAGAGCTTTTTTTATCATTTCAACTTCCTTGTCGGAAAGCGATAGCGACTCCTCAACTATTTCCTCGGTGTCCTGAATATCATTCCGTACCTGATGCGCCGTGAAATCCGCCGGGGTGCTTTCGGGTCTGCTCTTCAGGCTTTCCTCCTCACTTCTTTCCCTGAAAAGGTTCTTTATAACACCTGAATTGCTCTCGTGAAATGTTGTTACATCAACTTCACCCCGTCTGATAAGATCGAAAACAAGCTTCTTCAGGTCATTCATGTCACTCTTCATATCGAAGAGAATCTTATAGAGAATCTCTCTTTCGGAGGAGAATGATTTTTCATCTTCCTTACGAATGACAGCCGGCAGCTTAGCGGTAGCATACTCAGGAAGATAGGTCTGAAGAGTAAGTGATGTAATATCGCGTTCGCGTTCAATAATTGAAATCTGTTCGGTAATATTCTTTAACTGCCTCACATTACCGGGCCATGAATAACTTACAAGCATGTTCCTGGCATCAGGCTCAAGCCTTATTGAAGGCATTCTGTACTTTTCAGCAAAATCGACGGCAAACTTTCTAAAAAGCAGGAAGATATCCTCGCCTCTTTCGCGGAGAGCGGGTATTCTTATCGGTACTGTATTGAGTCTGTAAAAGAGGTCTTCCCTGAATTTACCATTTTCTATTGCCCGCGGAATATCAACATTACTGGCAGCAATTACCCTTACATTAGTTTTAAGTACTTTCGATGAACCAACACGCATAAACTCACCGGTCTCAAGCACTCTGAGCAATCTGACCTGTGTTGAAAGAGGAAGTTCAGCAACCTCATCAAGAAATATTGTTCCGCCGTCAGCAACCTCAAAGTATCCTTTTCTGCTGTCGGTGGCCCCTGTAAATGAGCCCTTCTCGTGGCCAAACAACTCTGAGTCGATTGTTCCCTCTGGTATTGCTCCGCAGTTGACAGCTATGTATTGTCCGTGTTTCCGGGCACTGTAATTATGGATAACCTGGGGGAAAATCTCCTTTCCCGTACCACTCTCACCGGTAATTAAAACGGAAAGATCGGTTGGTGCAACCTGAACTGCTATATCTATAGCCCGGTTAAGTTCTTCATAATTACCGATTATCCCGAATCTTTGCTTAATATTTTGCAGATCTTTCATTTCCTCTTTTACAATCCTGCGAATTTAACGTTTTTTTAAAACATAGGGAAATGCATTTTGCTTAAATTCGCAGTATGAAAGCAGCATCACCTTTACAATTTGCCGGTATTATTCCTGCAAGATACGCTTCAACAAGATTTCCGGGCAAACCTCTTGTGCTTATCGGAAACAAATCAATGATTCGCAGAGTATATGAACAGGCCAGCAAATCGTTAGATCTGGTTTATGTAGCCACTGATGATTTGCGGATTTTCGACGCCGTAAAAGATTTTGGAGGGAAAGTTGTAATGACCGATCCTTCACACATGAGCGGCACAGACCGGTGTGAAGAGGCAATTAATAATATACTTGCCGAAACAGGAATAAAGGTTGATGTAGTAATTAATATACAGGGTGATGAACCATTTATAAGGCCGGAACAAATTGATTTACTGAAGAATTGCTTTTCAGATCCGGATGTCGGAATTGCTACTCTTGTACGGAAAACCGAACCCGGAGAGGATATTTTTAATCCCAACCAGCCTAAGGTTGTTATTGGCAGTAATGGCGACGCTCTCTATTTCAGCAGGGCAGCAATTCCATATTTAAGAGATGATCTGAAGGAAGAATGGTCATTTAAGCATACCTATTACAAACATATAGGCCTCTACGCATACAGTTCTGAAGTTCTTAAAAAAATTACAAAGCTTAGCCGGAGTCCGCTGGAAATAACCGAGTCGCTGGAACAGAACAGGTGGATAGAAAATGGTTACAGGATCAGAACCGCAGTTACAATATGGGAGAGTTTCGGCATCGATACACCGGAAGACCTTGAAAAGGCAAATAAATTGCCTGATAAAGAAATTTAACATAATTTTAAACTTTTGCACAATATTTGCTGTTAACTGTACAAATGGTATTCATGAAGAAGGGGCTGATATTCATACTTCTCGTAATTTCTACCTTAAGCCTTAAAGCACAAAAGGATACGGTAAATGTTTCCGGCATCTTGCCTATGAAGGATTATTCGAGGGAGATTTCGGTAAATATCAGCATCTATCCTGTGCCTGTCAGAGAAAACAGTTTTACAATAAAAACCGACAGGGACATTTCATTTATCAAGATAACTAATATAATCGGCCAGGATATTTTCAGGTCACAGTACAGCAATCCACAACAGCTTATTAAAGTATTCCTCGACAATCCAAAAAGAGGAATATATCTTGTCACAATTGTTTTCAGTGACGGTTCAAAAGCTGTAAAAAAAATCATGGTAGAGGAAAACGAATAAACCAATTTTTACTATTTTGGTCTTCGTTCAGGGGATTCGTGGAGAATTTAACAGTCAGATCAAACTCTGTCTCAACTTAATTAAACCGTTAATAAACAATAGTGATTTATTATTGTTTACATATTTATAGTAAAGACTTTTTTGTGCTAAATTAATATCCAGATGCAACTATGGAAGACGGATTAAATGTATTTTCAATAAAAGACCTTGAAAATTTTTCTGGAATAAAGGCCCATACTATAAGGATCTGGGAGAAAAGGTACAGCATTCTGGAGCCCGACAGAACTGATTCTAACATAAGAACTTATAGTGAATCTGAGCTCAAGAAGATTTTGAACGTTTCATATCTTAACCGAAACGGACTGAAGATTTCAAAGATAGCCATGCTGGATGAGGATGAGCTTACGCAGAGGGTAATGACTGTTAATAGCAGGCACGATGATATTAACAAGGATTTTCAACCCGGAAAGATATTAATGTCGGCAATCAGATTTAACGAAGACTTGTTTAAAGAGACTCTTATGCCCTTCATTAAAAACGAAGGTCTGGAGAAATCTTACTCAAAGTATCTTTCTGTTCTCCTCGAAAAAGCCAGAATATTATGGCAGACAGGAAGTCTTTCGCGTGCTCAGGAACAATTTGTGAGGAATACAATCAAACAGATTATAATTATTGAGGATAATCTTGTCGTGCCTTCAACAAACAGGTCCAAGCCTTCAATCGCAATGATAAACACATCTGATAACCTTACAGACAATAACTTCCTCTTCTATAAGTATGTATTGAAGAAGAGAGGTTATGATGTTGTTTTCACCGGAGGAATTCTTCCTGCTTCTGAGGTTATCGAAATACATAAAATAAAACCATTTGAATATCTTATAGTGAATTCAGGAGTATTCGACTTTGAAGAAAAGAAACTTATGTATTTCAGCAATATAGGTAAAACCCTTATGCTCAAAAAGATAATTCTAACTGATTTCCCTGAAAACGGACTTAGCAAATCATTTGATAAAATTATTCTTTCAGGAGATCCGAATCACTTCCTGGAGATTATTGATACAATACGCTAAGATTATTTAATCCTGACTACTATCGAATCGGCAATCTGAAGTGCTGTTGTAAGAGTGCTAAGATCAGGAAACAATTCTCCTGTTTTTCCTGAGTAATGGCTATGCCCTATCGCTTTCATCCTGACAGTTTTGCCGGAAAGACTCTTATCAATAACTGCCTCATAAACCAATGCCGGCTGGCACGACATTTTATAATTCTCATCATCAGGAAACCTGTTGTTGGTCCAGTATTCATTGAAATCCCAGTTCTGATTTATCTCAAACATAACCCTGAAAACGCCATTAATCTGATTGTCAGCACGACTATTAAGCACAAAACTGCCAGTGGGTGTTGCACCTGAGTATGCATCCGGAACCGGATTTTCCTGATCGGGCATATAAAGTCCGTCGGACAACTTAACCCCTCTTTTATGTGACCAGTAAGGCAGAGTCTGGGGCGCCCTCTTGGGTCCTTCTGTCCATTTGTTGTTTTCCTGCTTTCCGTATTTATATACACCGGTTGCAATAGTTTTCGGAACATAAAGAGTCTGCAGGTAGTTACCTGCCTCATCCTCAAGCCAAAGCGCCATTAGAGGGTAATAGAATGATTTGCCACTGTACAGTTCAACACTTATTTCAGGACCTTCACCCCCGCTGTTTGAGTTGATAACAATTTTTTGTCCGGCAGCAGGTGTTTGCTGCTTCACCACTCCTGATGAACATGCTGTAGTTAATGCTATGACAATAATTATAATTATTCTGTTCATGATAAATAAACTTAAAATTCAATAATAATACCAACAGTCGGAAGTACTGTTCCTGATTCATTATCAAGATATTTCAGACTATATTTCAAAGGATCGGTTGGATCAGTAACCGGTAATCCTGCTCCATCTGACTGCCTGAGTAAAAGAGCCGGCTGGTCTGCTTTGTGGTTATAAAAATTCTGTATATCGGCATAAAGCATCAGTGACCATTTTTTAAAATAGTACTGCTTGTCAACCCTTACATCGAGCTGATGAAAGGCGTTGAGTCGTGCCGAGTTAAAATTCGCATAATCAAGATATCCCTGTCCCTGAAGATCCCATGCCGCCTTATAAGATGATTTATCAAGGTCATAAGGTGTGTAAGGAGCTCCTCCTACAAAACGCCACTTGATACCAACATCCCAGTTTCTCTTGAACTTTCTGGTAGCTGTAAGGTTAAACAGATGCTTGTTATCCCATGAAGATGGTATCATTCGGGAATCGGTTCCGCGGAATTCGCTTCTCACAAAGGTATATGAAAAGACAAGGTTTGTACTTTTAAACTCCTTAAGTCTTCCGAGCAGTTCAAAACCGTAGGCCCTTCCTCTTGAAGTTGAAGTTAGCGATTCATCACCGAAGATCCCGTAATCAGCACTCTTGCTTGAAAGAGGAACAGAGTCAAGAACCGAGAATGGATATCTTGAATAGTTTTTGTAAAAACTTTCCAGAGTAAACTGAGCATTCTCAGAAGGATTAAATTCAATACCGGCAACTATGTGGTCGGCAGCCATATACTTAAGTTTGTTTTCCCTGTTCACAAAAACAGAGCCTGCATCAGAGTATCCGAGGGCTGTATAGGGAGGCAGCTGATAATAACGGCCTGTACTGAAATTAAGATTAAACCTGTCTGTCAGGCTATAAGAAGCTGAAAACCTTGGTGATAACTGGTCGATGGGATTTGACATGGCAGGGGAAAATGTATTTGCATCGGTACGCAAACCGAATGAAAGGCTTAATCTCTGTTCAAGTACTGTCTTGCTGACCTGACCAAATATGCTGAACTTTCCGAGTTTAAGATTTGTATCATAGTCTACTAAATTCTCTATGCCTCCATAGAAAACTCTGCGATATGTAGAGTTCCTGTAATGGGCATATTCATAACCTGCTCCATAGCTGATTCTGAAACCATTCTCTCCTATTATTGCCTTCTCGTACCTTGCCTTAATCTCGCCCTCACCTGAGAAGTAGTCTGATATTAGATTTGGTGTTGTTTCAATATTATTAAGGTATTTATACTGTGAGTTATTGAGATAATTACGGCTAAGTACCCAGGTATCAAAACCATTCTCGCCGTAATGCTTGTACACAATACCTGCAACATAGCTATACTGCTCCTGAACAGGCAGATAGTCAAGAATAAATTTCTGATATTCAGTCTCATTTGCCTTTAGGTTAAGTCTGAAATCATCTTTTGCACCAAGCCCTATGAAAGTTATTTCATTTTTTGTATCAAGCCTGATCTTGTATTTAACCTGAAAATCGGTATACGTCGGAAGAAATGGAAGTTCGAGTGCACTGAAAAGAAACTGAAGATAAGAACGACGGACTGACATGAGGATGGAACTTCTCTTTCCTGTTGGTCCATCAATTGTGAGACCTAGGTCAGAGGCTCCGACCGTGGCCCGGTATTTCATCTTATCCTTATTTCCATCAACAAAAGTAAAGTTCAGTATTGAGCTCAGTGCGTTTCCCTTTGATGCCGGAAAGGCTCCGGAAATAAAATCAACAGACTGTACAAAATCGACATTTATAATACCAACCGGTCCACCTGATGAACCCTGTGTTGAAAAATGGTTCAGATAGGGGATCTCAACATTGTCGATATAGAATCTGTTCTCGTTTGGGCCACCGCCTCTTACAATAACGTCGTTACGGAAAGCAGGTGTTGAAGCAACTCCGGGGAATGATTGAATTACTTTTGAGATATCGCGGTTACCTCCGGGATTCTTTTCAATCTCATCAATACCAATAATTCTTACTGACACAGGCGATTCCACTCTCTTTCTGAATGGAGAAGCTTTTACGATAACCTCTCCGATACCTATTTCAGATTCATCGAGGGGTATTTCAAGATTAACCTGATTGCTGTTAGTAACCATAACGGCGCCCGAGATGTAAGGTTTAAAACCTATTGACGACACTCTGAGTTCTGCAAAGCCCGGCTTTAGTCCTGTAAAAAGAAAATTGCCGTCAAAGTCGGTCATGGCACCGGTAGTTGTTCCCCAGACTACAACACTTGCAAATGGCACACCCTCATTTGTTTTGGAATTATATACTCTTCCTTTAATTACTCCCGAATTTTGCTGTGCAGAAGTGCTAAGAAGTACTATAAATGAGTAAAATATGGTAAACAGAATTCTTTTCATTATACTGAATTTTTATCTGTTAACGTTAAACCAAAATGAAAAGTTCACCAAAGGGAGAAAAATATTTTATTGCCGGATAAGCAGGTTGTTAAAATATCTGCTCTCGTTTGACAGGTCAAAACCAGGGGCTTTTGCCTCAAGATCAGAGATCTGCCTTATAATATTTTCTGCAAATTTTTTTACTTTGGGTCCCGATTCGGAGTGCAGATTATGATTTAAAGCTTTAGTTATTTTCGCAGCCTCCTTCCAGATCTTCAGACTGGCGGTTTCAAGAAAAGCCTCTGAAAAGAGTTTCCAGATATAATCAATTGCAGTTGAGGAAGGATGTATCATATCATCTGAATAGTACCTGTAATCGCGAAGGTCATCCATAAGTATCTCATAAGCAGGAAAATACTGAGGAGCAATATTATGTTTAAGAAGTTCTTCAACTGCCAGCAGAAGAACTGCCTTGCTTATCTGGTTACCATGGGCACTGTCTTTTAAGTGCCTTACCGGACTGATTGTAAAAATTACTTTCAGACCGGGGAAGAGAGTTTGAAGGCGGTCGAGCTGCTTATTCCATATTGTTACTATATCGCTTACTGTCAATAACTCAGAAACAAATCTGTCAGCCGGAATCTTGTGGCAGTTTGAAACTATTTCACCGTTATCCTTCCTTCTGTAGACTCTGGATGTGCCAAAAGTTATAAACAGGAATTTTGCCTTGCTCAGAAAACTATTAGCTTCGCCCGATGCTTTGTTTATATTATCAAGAAGTGTTTCGGGATTCTCAGAAGAAAATTCAGTATAGTGATTGAAGCTGAGGTAAAGCCCGTCATAAAAAAACAGGTCATCGGGAGTAGTCTTCTTTTCAGAGAGAATCGTATCGAGAGTTTTGCTGACGGAGACGGGATTGAAAACTGTTCCTGATGGATTTATTAAAACAGGAAACCTGCCTTCTGAAAACTTTGAACCCATTGATGAGGCAAAACACGATCCTATAAACATCACCTTGTCATTATAGGTAATTTTATCTGAGGAAGGATCAATTTTAAAAGTAGTTCTGAGCTCCATGTTCTGATTGCGGATTGCGGATTTCGGAATGCGGATTTAAATCCGAAATCCGACATCCGAAATCCGAAATTTTATTGTTTATTAATCCAGCTTAATATATACTTAAATACATCTTCTTTGAACGGTTCATTATGTAATTCGTGAAAACCGCCATCCCAGATTTTAAGTTCTACCCGGGGATTGCCTGATGCGAACAACCGGCTTCCGTCGGGTGAGGTAATCCTGTCATCGCTGCCATGCAGCAGCAGAGTATTTATCTTAAGATCGGCAGCATGTTCGAGAGTATATGCTGCGGCGGTTACGGTACTGTGGAAAAGGCTTACTGAAATCTTCCCGTGGTTAAGTGTATCGTTCTTATACTTCTCAACTTCTGCAGCATCATGTGAAATATCAGAAACAATAAGTCCCGAAGGCTGTGTAAGCCCGGGGAGAATAAACCTCATAACAGATGCCAGCATTACTTTAGACTTCGATGGTTCAAAAGACAAACGAAGCCAGGGAGAAGTTACAATGGCACCTTTCAGTCGTGGGTTCTTTCTAACGAGGTAATTCAATACGATTCCACCGCCAAGACTGTGACCATATATATATAAAGGTATACCGGGAAAGGTTTGCCTGCAGCTGTTTATAAGGATGTCGAGCATCTCATCAAGGACTTTGAAGCTTGCAATATTGCCTCGTCTGCCTTCTGACCTTCCATGTCCGGGAAGATCTACCCCGACAAAACCGATTCCTTCCTTTTTAAATAGTCCTGCCCAGTAGTTGTAACGCTGTACATGCTCTCCAAGTCCGTGAACCAGTAACACAACTGCTCTTGTATTCTCTCCGGGACTCTCTATTATTCCCCTGAGAACCTGACCTTTCTTAAGTTTTATATTGAAATCCATGATTTTTTTTTTAAAAGTACAAAAGTTGCCTGAGATAACCTCATTCAGAAAAGAGGAAGTATAGAATCATATAAAAAATAAAAATAGTATATGAATATCGTTAATAACAAATAATTGAAAATTACTTTTAGTTATTACCCCCTTCCCAAGAGTAATTTCCTAGCTGAAGGCATATTTTGGTTCTAATAAATTGGTAACAAGTAAATTAAACATGTTTGTTTTTCGATTATTGTACTTAAAAGCAAGTTCGTTTAAGTAATCCTGTAAATGATCTTTTGAGATTTTATGGTACTGGCCTATAAAAGATCTTTTGACTAATGTCCAAAATCCTTCAAGAGTACTTGTATTATACTTGTTAATACTACGTTTATATTTGCTATGATTTAATATTATATGATCTTCAAAATGATCGTTAAGTCCATAATATCCACCAAATCCGTCTGTTATGATTGTACTTCCAGATGTGACTTTTGTTTTTATATAAGGCTTGATTTCTATTCCAGATGCTTTCTCTAGTACTTTAAGTATTATTTTACCTTTTCGCTGAATCATACCCAGTACAGGGACCATATGCTCCATTCCAGTTTTATGGTATTTGCCAGATTTCAGCTTTGAAAAATAATTCTTGTTAGATATACTTCCGCCAACGTATGTCTCATCAATCTCTATTATTCCACTTAAGATACAGTCC
>JFJP01037390.1_pt1 | contig 29978 bp, 27 predicted proteins | sample 431651 | NCBI WGS metagenome assembly JFJP01 (sample SAMN02602958, study PRJNA72255) | Microbial mat metagenome, whole genome shotgun sequencing project. | biome: fresh water; feature: sink hole; material: water; isolation source: purple microbial (photo- and chemosynthetic) mats found in... | reverse complement strand
TTTGTATAATAAATATAAAAGGGTTTGGTCTTGCCATCAGGTATAGTTACCAAGGCTTTTGTACAATTTAATCCTGCAACATTTTTTATTTCATCTAATGGTTCAATTTTTATTTCAGGAATATCTTCAAAAAATAAGGATGAACTATTAATTACCTCACTGTATTTATATTTTTTATTTAAAACTCGAACAAGGGTAACGTTTTTATTCTCCTTTGAATTCTGTACATGAGTAAAACTAACTATCCCTGATAAGCTTTCAATTTTATTTAATGTATTATTGTTCTTGAATTTTACAGTCATTTTTTTTGGTAAAAGACCTTTAATAAATCGGTCTAATGTATCATCTAAATATTCTATATTATAATCAATATAACCTTCTTTTATCCTGTCTTTAAACTCAATCTTTTTACACGAAAATAATAGAGTGATAATCAGGGTGATAATTATTGCCAAAGAAATTCTCATACTTATAATTTAAGGGTTTCAAAACAGTTATTCGTAAAATGTGAACTAATTTAACGAATATTGGATTAAAAACAAAACGCAATATAATTATTAATAAGGATTCTTTAACTATTTGCTAAAAAAACATGCTTTTAATCATATGCCGAATTTCTTTAAACCCAATTTGATACTTGTCAATTTGAATAAATTTTTTATAGCTTTGTAGCTTTAACTTGATAATAATATAAATTAATGAAAATGAATAAATTAGCTGTAGTTGCATTAGGGGGTAATGCATTATTACGTGGTGACCAAATAGGAACAATTGATGAACAAGAACAAAATACATTTGATACACTTGAGAATTTAGTGTATCTGATTAAAGATGGATATGATATCGTTATTGGACATGGTAATGGACCTCAGGTGGGTAATATTTTAATGAGAAATGATGCCGGTGAGCATATGTATAATATTCCTCAAATGCCACTTGATATTTGTGTAGCCGATTCTCAGGGCGGAATAGGATACATGATTGAAAGAATGTTACGTAATGTCCTTAAAAAACATAACATCGATAAAGAAGTTGTTACTCTTGTTACATGTGTAGTTGTTGATAAAAATGATCCTGCATTTAAAGATCCTCAAAAACGCGTAGGCAAAATATATACAAGAGAAGAAGCCGACAAATTAATTGCTGATAAAGGGTGGATTTTTAAAGAAGAAGTAAAAGCTCATGGCGGATTTAGGAGGGTTGTTCCATCACCCAAACCTATAAGCATAATGAACGAAAAAGTTGTTGAAACACTCGCTCGACAAGGGAATATCGTAATTACAGTTGGTGGTGGTGGAGTTCCTGTTTATCTTGATGAGAAAAATGATATCAGACCTTCTGAGGCAGTTATTGATAAAGATTTGGCTTCGTCATTATTAGCAGCAAGAATTCATGCTGATGAATTTTATATCTTAACCGATGTACCTTATGTTTACATCAACTATAAGAAGCCTAACGAAGAGATAAAGGAATTCCTGAATAAAGCTGATGTGGATAAATATATGGCTGAGGGTCAGTTTGCTCAAGGTAGTATGGCTCCAAAAATTAAAGCTTGTTTGCAGTTTGTGGAGCAAGGTGGTAAGAAAAGTGTTATTACTGAAGCTACAAAGCTTGAAGATAAAAAATACGGAACAAAAATTACATTAGAATACGAAGATTAGTAATTAGTTATACCGAAATAAAAGAAAAAATAATAATTAAAACTTACAATTATGGCATTTAACTTAAGAAATAGAAATTTTTTAAAAGAACTTGATTTTACCAAAGAAGAATTAGTATTTCTTTTAAACTTATCAAAAGATTTAAAAAAAGCTAAATATGCAGGTACAGAGCAACAAAGACTAAAAGGTAAAAATATTGCACTGATTTTTGAAAAATCTTCAACTCGTACACGTTGTGCTTTCGAAGTTGCAGCTCAGGATCAAGGTGCTCATGTTACCTATCTAGAACCAACCGGAAGCCAGATGGGCCACAAAGAAACAGTTAAAGATACTGCACGTGTTCTTGGCAGAATGTATGATGGTATCGAATATCGTGGTTTTGGTCATACAATTGTTGAAGAATTAGCTCAGTTTGCAGGTGTTCCTGTATGGAATGGATTAACAAATGAATGGCATCCAACTCAAATGTTAGCCGATGTGCTTACTATGATTGAACATTCAGATAATCCTCTTGAGAAAATATCATACGCATATTTAGGTGATGCTCGTTTTAATATGGGTCGTTCTTTATTAGCAATTGGTACAATCTTAGGAATGGATGTACGTATTGGTGCTCCAAAAGCATTATGGCCTGATGCTAACTTAATTAAAGAATGCAAAAATATTGCAAAAACATCAGGTGCACGAATTACAATTACCGAAAAAGCTGAAGAAGCTGTTAAAGGTGTTGAATATATTCATACTGATGTTTGGGTTTCAATGGGCGAACCTAAGGAAGTTTGGGCTGAAAGAATAAAAATATTAAAACCTTATCAGGTTAATAGTGCAATTATGAAGAAAAGTGGAAATCCAAATGTAAAATTCATGCATTGTCTTCCTGCTTTCCATAATGCAGATACAAAAGTTGGGAAACAAGTTTCTGAAGAATTTGGTATGAAAAATGGTATTGAAGTTACCGAGGAGGTCTTTGAAAGTCCAAATTCATTGGTATTTGATCAAGCCGAAAACAGATTACATACTATTAAAGCTGTTATGGTTGCTACATTAGGAGCATAATAATCTACAAAACACAAAAAAAGGGTGCTTAATTTAGCACCCTTTTTTTATGATTTAAATACTCCCAAAGGATCAACAAACTTATTTAAAATATTCTCTGGATCTGATTTTGCTGCTTTTGATGTTATGGTCATAACAGGAGCCTCAGAAAGATTAACAATTTGGTGCGCAAATGCTCCTATATATGTATCAAAACTATAGTTTTCCTTATGGGTCATTATTATAATTAAATCGGCATTTTCTATATTTGAGAATTCCAATATATCCTGATATGCATATGTATTTTGTTTCTTTATCAGGCTTACTTTAAAAGGAACTTTTAAATCTTTAAGTTTCGATTTTAATTGTTGTGCTTTAGCTTTAATTCTTATGTTGCGTGTACCTAATCCTTTAAATAAAACCGAAACAAAATGCAAATGAGCATTATTTAGTTTGTGAAATTCAATTGCAGAATTTAATTGAAGATCAGCATTATCTGATAAATCAATTGGTACAATAATGTTTTTTATCTGCCCTACAGTTTTATTTTTAATTGTAATAACCGGACATTTTGATTCGGTAACAATGTGAGTTACAGTAGAACCCAATATCTTACTTTCATTTTCATCTTTGTGCTTGTCATACAAAACAATGAATATTGCATTTATTGATTCGGCATATTTTAGAATTTGTTCGTGTCTTCGACCAAAAAGTACGATCGATTCAAAGTTGACTCCAGGATATTTATCAGTAATACTCTTTATATTCTGCAATGCCATTTCATTTAACTTATCACGCAGCTCTTTATTGATGATTATATTATTCCACCAATCATTGAATTCGACAACATTTACCAAATGAATTTTACTCTGGATTTGTTTAGATAATAAAATAGCTTCACTGATAGTATTTTCTGAGCTCCCTGAAAAATCAACAGGTACTACTATGCTTTTTTGATTTTCTTCCACAGATTATAATTTTTTTGATATTTAAGGTTTCTAAAACGATTCGAAAATAAATATACTAATATTTTTATAATAATGCTTTTATAAAATGATAGGTCATATAAACTGATGCAGCCAGTTTTAACCCTACACCCAATAAAAATCCAATAAAAGCACCCATACCAGCTCGCAAGGCATTTTGAGATTTTGCTCCATTAATCGATTCGCCAATTATTGCGCCTAAGAGTGGTCCAAGAATTAGTCCAAAAGGGCCAAGAAAAACCATTCCAATAATCATTCCAATGGTTGCACCCCACATTCCGGCTTTTGATCCACCAAATTTTTTTGTACTCCAAATAGGAACAATATAATCGAGAACAGTTACAATTATTGCAATAGATGCCGTAATTATTAAAAACGGAACTGTAAAATCGGCAAATCGTGTAAAATGAATCAATAATAATCCCAAAAAACTAAATGGGGGACCTGGTAGAACAGGCAAAACACAACCCAATAATCCTGTGATTATTAATAAAATTGATAAGACAAGCAGTACATAATCCATAAATAAACCTCTGTTAATCTTTAAAGATAAAAAATCAAATCTTTTTTTGAAGTTTTAATTTGTGAATTTCTGATTTGATATCGCAGCTTCCGCAATTACATGAATTTTCTTTCTTATTGTTTAAAAGATTAATAAACCCAACTGTAGTGTACACTATGGCTGCTAATACTATTAATAATGCAATAATATCCTGAAACATAATTCTTAATTATTAAAATAAACTCCCAACCTGAAAAACAAGAAATGAAACCATCCAAGCCAGGAATGTTGTGTAAAATACTGTAAACAATGCCCATTTCCAATGCCCCGATTCTTTTTTTATTGCAGCAATAGAAGCAATACATGGAAAATAAAGTAGAATAAACATCAAAAAGCCAAACGCAATAAGCGGTGTAAATGCTTTACTGCCATTTTCATCTGTTTCATTTTGTAAGCGCATCGAAAGATTATCAACCGATGTGTCATTTTTATTGGCCTGATATAAAACACCCATGGTACTTACTACAATTTCTTTTGCAGCAACTCCCGAAAGCACACTTACACTCATCTTCCAGTCAAATCCAAGAGGTCGCATTACGGGTTCAATAAATTTGCCAATTCTTCCAATATATGATTGCGCTTGTTTTTCTGAATTCTTGTTTAATAATAAACTATCTATAGTTTGTGCTTTGATTGATTGATTAAGATCTGAATTTTGTTTAATAAGTTCGATTTTTTCATCATAGTTTTGCGAATAGTTTGTGTGTTTTGGATAATATCCTAAAGCCCAAATGATTATCGATGCAACCAAAATTACACCACCCATTTTCTGAAGGTACTGAGCTCCTTTATGCCACATGTGTCTTAATGTATTTCGCATTGTTGGTATTCGATAGGGTGGAAGCTCCATTACAAACGGTACTTCGTTTGATTTAAAAATTAGCTTTTTAAATAATATGGCAACCAATCCAGCAACAATGATTCCGATAGCATAAATAGAAAAGAGAACAGATCCAGGGTGATCCGGGAAGAAGGCTGAAATTATCAGAACATAAACCGGAAGTCTGGCACTACATGACATAAATGGATTTATAAGCATGGTAAGTATTCGGTTGTCCCTGTTCTCTATTGTTCGGGTAGCCATAATAGCAGGAACATTGCATCCAAAGCCCATAACCAGTGGTATAAACGATCGGCCATGTAATCCTATTTTATGCATAATACGATCCATGATAAAGGCAGTACGAGCCATATAACCCGTATCTTCCATTAACGAAATAAAAAAGAATAAGATTAAAATATTTGGCAAAAACACAATTACTCCACCAACACCTCCAATAACCCCATTTATAATTAGATCTTTAAAAGCACCATTGGGCATTGCGTTATGGATAAAATCACTAAACAATACAACTAGCTTATCAATCCAGTCCATAGGATATTGTCCAAGCGAAAATGTTGCCTGAAACATAAACCACATAAAAAAAATGAAAATTGGAAACCCCAAATATTTATGGGTTAGAAAAAAATCAATTTTATCTGTTTTCTTTCTCCTGGTGTGAATATTTCCTTTGTATGTTTCTTTTAAAGCACCTGCAATAAATCCGTATTTTGCATCGGTTATGATTGTTTCACTGTCTTCCTGTATGAGTGATTCAATTTTTTTTATTTCTTTTTCAGCTGTGTTAAAGATTTTTTCGTAATTGTCCTGCAATGCAAGCGCTCTTCGAGCTGATGTGTCTTTTTCCAACAGTTTAATTGCATAAAACCGCGAAGACACAGTATCTGTAAATTTTTTATTTTCCCAGATTACATCTTGAATAATTCTGATTGATTGCTCAACATCTTTTCCATAATTAATATGTACATGCCTCACATTGGGATCTTTATCTTCGTACACTTCGGCAACTTTCTGAAAAAGATCCTTAATACCATAACCTTTTGATCCAATAGTTGGAATTATGGGTATCCCAACCATTTTACCGAGTGATACGAAATCAAACTCATCGCCTTTTTGTCTTAATTCATCATACATATTAAGGGCAATAACCACTTTGATGTCCAAATCGATGAGTTGGGTGGTTAGATAGAGGTTGCGCTCAAGATTCGAAGCATCAACCACATTGATAACAACATCGGGAATTTCTTTTAAAATGAATTTTCGAACAAAAAGCTCTTCGGGCGAATATGCTGAAAGAGAATATGTTCCAGGTAAATCCGTTAAGTTAAAAGTATAATCATCAAGTTTAAACTGAGCCGTTTTTGAATCAATAGTAACACCGCTGTAGTTGCCAACATGTTCTTTTGATCTAGATGCAAAATTAAACAATGTAGTTTTGCCTGAATTGGGATTACCTACTAGTGCTACCTGAATTTCATGGCCCTTTTTATGAGCTGTTTTTTTCAGAATATCGTCGGTAATAACACCATTATATTTTACAATATCATAGTCTTTGGCTTCATCAACAGTAATAACCTCAATAAGCGAGGCTTCGGTTCTTCGCAGAGAAACATCATAACCCATAATATGATACTCAACAGGATCTTTTAATGGAGCATTTTTTATAACCATAACTTTTTGCCCCTTTACAAAACCCATTTCGGTTATTCTTTTGCGAAAAGCCCCGCGACCTCTTACTTTAGTTATTATTCCTTCTTCGTTATCTTTAAGTAGCGATAATTTCATTACAGTTTTAATCTTAAATAATCCTGTTTAAGGATTTAGCTCAAAAGTATACTTTTAAAAAAAACTAAACAATACCTAATAATAGGTATTTTTACAACAATTGGTAATGCGAATTGTTCTATTTTTACTTTTTAATATGCTAAAGATTTAACATGAGTGATAATAACATATACGATAAACTAAAGGAATTGCTCGATAAAGCAGGAGGAAAGTATACTATTTTAGAAGAGCAGGTTGATGTTGATCTTCAGATGAAGTTTTTTGAATTCTCAACCAAACTAACGAAGAATAAAAGAACCCGTAAGGAAATTATAGATGATGTTAAATTGCTTTATGATACAACAGCTGAACTTGAAGATAAAAAAAGGATTTTAACTGAATTGTCAGAATCTGAGTGTGTCGAAGGTTTTCGTGAACTAGAAAAATTTCTGAAGGTTGTTGATAAGGATCTTAAATCTTGGGCCATATTAGCCTATCAGCATTGCAGAATTGGATTGGAATCAAAGTTGCTCGATGAAAACAAAGTGTTTATTTCGACCGGTCTTGGTGGCAAAGAAGATAAACTTAGATATTTTACCGCATTTAAAACAAGATTAAATACCGAATTTACTGAAACGCAGAGAAAAATTATTGATAATGAGTTCTCGTTTGTTTATAAAAAAAACAATTGTGCAATTGAAGAAATGAAATATGTTGATCAATATCTCACTATTTTAGCAATAATGCCTGTCGATTGTGTTATTAACGACGTAATTGTTTCGGCAATTAATGAAGTAAATTTATATGGAGATTTTTTACATGTCGATTATTTAATTACCAATGTTAAAATCCTCGAAAAAAGTGATATTGAGTATTATTTTAAAAAGAAAAATAAATCATGAAAAATATTGTAAACATTGCCATTCAGTTTTTACCACAGTCGGAGACAAAAAAGGCATATGATTTGGTTGATATAGCAATTGAGGTAATTAAAAACTCCGGACTAAAATACAAAGTTTGTCCATTCGAAACGGTAGTTGAAGGACCTTATGATTTAATAATGGAAACAATAGAAAAAATGCAGCTTGCATGTTTTGAAAATGGAGCAGAAGAATTGCTGGTCTACCTGAAAATTCAGAATAGAAAAAACTCAGATGTTACCATCGAAGAAAAAATGGCTAAGTATAAATAGAAGTAAAGAAAAAAGCTGATGGTAAATCAGCTTTTTTTATTTTATTCTTTGGTTTTCAAGCCCAGGTCATCAAATTCAACGTTTGAAGAATATCCATTAGTGTTTTCAACTTCAACGCCAACTTCAGCATGTTCTATAGGCTCTATGTTTACAGCATTTACCTTGATGAAGTCGATTGCTTCGGTAAGATTAACAAGGAATTTGTCAAAATCTTCTTTATATAAGAAAATTTTGTGTTTTTCAAAGTAATGCTTACCGTCGCGGTTAAATCTTTTCTTACTCTCCGTGATGGTTAGATAATAATCATTTCTTTTTGTAGCTTTTACATCCAGAAAGTAGGTTCTTTTCCCAGCTCTTACAACTTTAGAGAATATTTCTTCACGTTCATTATTCTCTATTTCTTCATTTTTATCAAATCCGTCCATCTTAAATTTAATTAGTCGTTACAAAAATAATCAACACTCAAAAGTAAAAAAATATTTATTATTTCATCAGAAAAATGTTTTTTTTTAAATTATCAAACAAAACAGGGGCTCTTAAAGATCGTTTTCTATAATGGAAAAATGAGGGTATTCTGTTAAATTTGTTACCAAATCATCAAAAGTGAACGAAAAAATAGCTTACTTTGCAACCTTGGAATTGTAATTTAAAAACTAAAGGAGTTCTTTATAATATGGTTAGCAGAAGATTACTACGTATCAAAACTCTTCAAATTTGTTATGCTTATTTTAAGTCTGACAATCAGTCGATCGCACAATCTGAAAAAGAATTGTTTTTTAGTATTCAAAAATCCTACGACCTTTATCATTATCTATTTCTCTTGATGCTTGATGTAAGTCAATTTGCCCAATCAAGAATAGACTTGGGTTCGCAAAAAAGAATCCCCACATTCGATGATTTAAATCCAAATAAAAAGTTTGTTGAAAATAAGCTATTAAAACTCCTTGAAAAAAATACCGCTCTTAACCATTATTTAAATAACCAAAAACTAAGCTGGATAAAATATCCCGAATTGGCTAAAAATCTGTACCTTGAAATTCGTGATTCTGAATTGTATAAAACATATATGAACTCATCGGTATCATCATTTACCGAAGATAAAAAATTTATTAGCGATGTATATTCTCAAATCATTATAAATTTTGAACCGCTATATCAAAATCTCGAAGAACAAAGCATTTACTGGAACGATGATGCTGAGTTTGTTATTAACATGATACTTAAAACATTACGATCATTTAAAGTGAACAGCGACGAAAATGTTGAATTAATGCCATTATTTAAAAATGATGAGGATATTGAGTTCACTAAACGATTATTTAGAAAAACAGTACTTAATTATAAAGAATATGAAGGTCTGATATCTCAGTTTATTCAAAACTGGGATTTGGAGAGATTAGCTTTTATGGATAATGTTATTATGTGTATGGCTATAGCAGAACTTACAGAGTTTACTGATATACCAACAAAGGTCACCTTAGATGAGTATATTGAAATTGCAAAATACTACAGTACTCAAAAAAGCAACCTTTTTATTAATGGTATTTTAGATAAAATTGTTGATCATTTAAAGAAAGAAGGGAAAATGCTTAAAACTGGTCGAGGGTTAATCGGTGAAATTTAAGTATTGTCTGTATAACAAAAATGTTTTTAATTTGTATGATATTTAAAAAAGATAAAGTGAGGTTTTTTACTGTTTATATTATTCTGTTGATATTTTCGGTTGGGTTTCTTTCATGTTCACTAAGCTCAAACCAAAAAAATGATGGCAATAAACAGGAATTAACTGATGGATTTCCGGAAATTACATTTGATACCTTATTTTATGATTTTGGTAATTTAACTGAAGGAGAGAAGGTTGCTTTTACTTTTAAATTTAAAAATACAGGTACAGCTGATCTGTTAATTCTGGATGTCTACTCCTCTTGCGGTTGTACAATACCAAATTTCGATAAAAAACCTGTTATTCCAGGAGATGAAGGAAAAATAGAAGTGATATTCGATAGTGCAAACCGAAGTGGATTGCAGAATAAAACTATTACAATAAAAACAAATACTCAACAAAGCGAGAAATCGCTTTGGATTAAAGCAAATGTAAAATCAAATTAAAGTAAAAATTAAATTTAAAAAAAGATGAATATTTTATTAAACGTTTTATTAATGGGTCAACCGACTCAAGGTCAAAACCCTTATCAGGGTTTTATTATGTTGTTATTAATTGTTGTCGTTTTCTATTTCTTTATGATTCGTCCTCAGATGAAAAGACAAAAAGAACTAAGAAAATACCGCGAAGCATTGCAAAAAGGCGACAAAGTGATAACCACTGGTGGTATCTACGGAAGAGTTGATAGCATAAAAGATAATTACGTTATTGTCGAAGTAGACACTAATGTAAGAATGAGAATTGATAAAAGTGCTATTTTAAGAGATTCAAGTGATATTGAATCGAAGTAATACATAAAAGCGTTTAGGGAGATCATCCTTAAACGCTGTTTTTAATTGTTATTGTTATTTTGACTACAATCGAAAATAGTGTTAATATCATTAGCGAAACCAGGAAAAAAATAAGACCTGATAAGAGGATTTTTGTTTTCTTGTTTTTTGTTTTTATTTCAGCATTGTTCTGGTTTTTAAACCAATTAGAAGCTACTTACGAAACCGATATTACATATCCGGTAAGATTTGATAATTTCCCAAAAAATAAAGTTATTGTGGGCGACATGCCTGAGTATTTTACAATTCGTGTAAAAGCACGTGGTTTTAAAATCCTTGAATATAAAATTAGTAATACATTTCTTCCATATGTAATTGATGTAAGTAAGCTAACCCTGAGGTTTCATTCATCTGAAAAAACATCAAGATTTTTTACACTTACACGTCTTTTAGAAGATAATATTGAGGGCCAGATAGGATCCGATTTTCAGCTTTTAAAAATTTCACCTGACACATTGTTTTTTGAATTTACCAAAATAGTAACTAAAAAGGTACCCATTTTCTCTGAGGTTAAAGTCGAAGCTGAACCTCAGTATATGATTAAAGGGAAAATTATATTCGACCCTGACAGCATATTGATTTCGGGAGCAAAACCGAATATTGATACTATTTATAGTGTTTTTACAAAACCAATTAAGGTTGGTAAACTTAATAAGGATTTTACTGATGAGGTTGATTTAGTGCCGATTAAAAACATAGATTTTTCAAATGTTTCAGCAAGTGTTTTGATAAAAGTCGAAAAGTTTACCGAAGGTAATCAGCGTGTTGAAATAAAAACAATAAATGTCCCAGATTCCCTCGTTTTACGAGTTTTTCCAAATGAGGCTGAAGTATATTACCATGTCGGACTTACAGATTATGAAAAGATTATTCCCCAATTATTTGATATTGTGGTTGACTACAACGATATAAAAACACAACCCAATAAATTGAACCTTAAACTCGTAAATAGCCCTGATTATTTGCAGTCTGTTCGATATTCTCCTACATCAGTCGAATATATAATTGAGCGAAAATAATGCTAAAAATTGGTGTTACCGGTGGAATTGGCAGTGGAAAAACATTGGTTTGTAAAGTTTTTTCAGTATTGGGTATTCCTGTTTTTAATGCTGATCAGGAAGCAAAAAATGTTATTAATTCCGATAAAGAGGTTATTTATGAAATAAAACAATTGTTCGGAAAAGATATTTATGCTGATCAACAAATTGATGCCAGGAAACTTGCCGGAATAATTTTCAATAATAAAGAGGCAATTCAGCAAGTAAACTCACTTGTGCACCCCAAAGTAAGAGAGTTGTTTAAAAGTTGGTGTAATCAATACGAATATATGCCTTATGTTATTCAAGAAGCAGCAATACTTTTTGAAACCGATGCCTATAAACAACTTGATTTTACAATAAATGTTCATGCATCTGAAGAAACACGGATTAATAGAGTTATGATGCGTGATCAGGTTTCCAAAGAAAAAGTGCTAGAAAGGATGAATAATCAGATTAAAGATGATGTGCGATTAAAACTGGCTGATTTTACAATATATAATGAAAATGAGTCGATGATTCTTCCACAGATATTAGAAATTCATAAAAAATTTAAACAAATAGAAAATTAAATAATGGGCAAATTTGCTAAATGGATCGCAGGAGGTTTAGGCTGGGCATTTTTTGGACCTATTGGAGGTATTGCAGGATTTGCTTTAGGGTCGTTGCTCGAAACCCAGGAGTTTTCAAAAACCACTGGCTATTCGGCCACTACATCCGGGAGTTTTGCTCTTAGCCTTTTGGTACTTGTAGCTGCTGTTATGAAAGCTGACGGAAAGGTTTTGCGTTCAGAGCTCGATTATGTAAAAAAATATTTTGTTCAATCGTTTGGTGAAGATTCGGCCGCAGAAGCCCTGAAAATGCTTCGAGATATTTTAAATCAGAATATACCGTTGCAAGCTGTGAGTATACAAATTAAAGAGAATCTCGATTATTCATCGAGACTTCAATTGTTGCATTTTTTAATGGGGGTGTCTAATGCAGATGGCCAGATTGCCAAATCCGAATTAATTACAATTGAATCTATTTCTAATTATATGGGAATAAGTTCGAAAGATTTCGAATCAATAAAATCGATGTTTATTGAAGAAACTGATTCGGCATATAAAATTTTAGAAATAGAGAAAACTGCTTCTAATGAAGATGTAAAGAAAGCATATCGAAAAATGGCTGTAAAATATCATCCCGACAAGGTTGTGCACCTCGGAGAAGATTTTCAAAATGCTGCCAAAGAAAAATTTCAGAAGGTAAATATTGCATACGAAAAAATAAAAAAAGAAAGAAATATGGTATAAACCTGTTTTTTTTTAAAATAAAATTTTTGTAAATGCTTTTGAATTGTATTTTTGTATTGTATAAATAAAAATGAAAATTATGTTGAAAGATATTCTATCAATTTCGGGGTATGGTGGTTTGTATAAGTATGTTTCTCAAGGCAGAAACGGAATTATTGTAGAATCGCTTGAAGATAAAAAACGTATGCCTGCACATGCATCGGCAAAGGTTAGTGCACTTGATGATATTTCAGTATTTACTGAAACTGATGATATGTCCCTTAAGGATGTGATGAAAGCAATATTTGATAAGGAAAATGGTGGCCCGGCCATTGATTATAAATCTTCGGATAGTGAATTAAAAAAATACTTTGGTGTTGTTATTCCAAGTTATGATAAGGATAGGGTTTATACATCTGATATTAAAAAGATAATAAACTGGTATAATATTTTGCACAAGCATAATCTTTTAAATTTTGAAGAAAAAGTTGAAGAAAAATCTGAATTGAAGGATGAAGCAAAAGAAGATGTAAAAGTCGAAAAGGTAGTTAAAGAGAAGAAAGCACCAAAAGCAAAAAACGTAACAAAAAAGAACGAACCTGCTAAAACTGGAAATAAACAAACCAGAAGAAAAGTATAAAAGTAAAACCGCTAACTGCGGTTTTTTTCTTTATTATACACAACGATTTTCTTCTTGAAGAAAAAATAGATTTAAATTAATTTTGGATGTATTGTAAGGCAGGATTCAATCTTTTTTATTAATTGTAAATGATTAATTGGTTTTGAAATATAATCGTCACAACCAGCCTGAAATGCTTTTTCAGAATCACCTTCCATGGCATTTGCTGTTTGAGCAATAACGGGTAATTCAGGCCTCAATTCTTTTATTTTTGCTGTTGCATCATAACCACTCATTCCGGGTAACTGAATATCCATTAAAACCAAACTGATTAATGGGTTTTGCTTTACCAAGTCAATAGCTACAAAACCGGATTCGGCCCATATTATTTTTGCTCCTTTATCTTCAAGTATCGACTCCATGAAAAGAAAACTTGAATAATCATCTTCGACTATTAGAATATACTTATCCCTGATATATTCTTTCTCTTCCAGGCAACTATTATCTGAAGGTATTACCTGATCACTTTCTATACATAAATAAGGAATTTTAAATCTAAATGTAGATCCTTTTCCTAATGCTGACTCAGCCCAAAGTTTTCCACCCATTAGTTCCGCTAACTGTCGCGAAATGGTTAATCCAAGACCTGTCCCTCCATATTTTCTATTGATACGGTCGTCGGCTTGCTTAAATCGTTCAAATATTAATTCAATATTCTTTTCATCAATTCCTATTCCTGTGTCTTTTACAAAAAACTCAATAAATCGATTATCAAATGTTTTTGTATATCCGAACTTTATAAAGCCTGCATCAGTAAACTTAATAGCATTGCTTAAAAGATTAGTAAGGACTTGGGTAATTCTGTTACCATCACAAAATACTACTGCCTCAGAATCAGGAAGTTTTTCTTCGAATACAAAATCAATATGCTGTTTGTCATGCTTTTCGAGCTCTGATTCGAATATTTTAACTAAATCGTTACAGATAAAATTCAAATTTGCTTCGGTATTATAAACAGTTATCTGACCTGATTCAATTTTTGAGATATCAATAATATCATTTATTAAACTTAATAATTGCTTGCTATTGTTATAAACAATTTCTAAAAAACGGTCTGTTTTTTCTTTTGATTGATTTCCTCTTAAAAGTAACTGAGAAAAACCCAATATACCGTTCATTGGTGTTCTTATTTCGTGCGACATATTAGCCAGAAAGGCTGATTTCAGACGATCAGCCTCTTCGGCTTTTACTTTAGCTTGTTTTAATTTCTCTTCGATATTGCTTCGGTAAAGTGCAATAGAAGCTTGGTTGGTTAAGGTTTCTAATGTATTTTTAATTTGGATAGGAAGTTCTTCTTTAGTTAAAATTGCTGCCAACCCAAAAGTCAGTTCTTCTACACGAAAAGGAATATAATAAAGATACTGAGCACCAATCGTTTTAGCAAAACTCTTAAAAAGCATATTGGGTAAATTCTGGAAATCATATTTATACTCCGAAATGTTGATTTTGTGCAATCGGGCATTTACTATTTCTAATCCAAGGTTTGACATATCAAATTCAGATTCAAGTGGATTAATACCTAGGGAAAATATTGAACTTTTCATAAACCTTCGAAAACCATGAATGTTCTTCGGTTTAAGAATTCTTGATTTGGAATCATAGGAACAAATAACCACCTGAGCTGTTGGTTTAATATTGATAATCTGATTTCCAATATAATTGAATATTTTATCTCGCTGTGTTATTCCAAGAAATTGCAATGCAGAATTAGCTAAAAAACTAAGGTTTATTTTGTTGATTTTTTGATCAGTAATATCTCTTGATGTATAAAAAATATGGTCAATGTTTCCTTCTTCATCTAGAACACCTTTACCAATTGTTTGAAGCCAAAGATAATTACCATTTTTATGCTTAAATCTGTACTCTGCTGATCCACTTGATTTTAAGTCTTTTTTTTGTGCAAATAATTCAAGTATTGTATTCTTGTCGCCTGGATGTACAAAATCAAATATTTTTTTATTAGTAATCTCTTCTAAACTGTATCCTAGCGATTTCTCAAACGAAGGACTGATATATGTTAATCTGCCTTCGGCATCCGAAATACAAATCATATCAGCAATATTATCTGTAATTCTCTTGAAAAAATCCTCTCTTGCCAGGTTCTTTTTTTCTGTTTTCTTCTTTTCGGTAATATCAATCGTTACACTACCAATTAAATAATCGTTGTTTAACTGAATTGGGAAAATAAGTTGCTGAACATCTAATAAAGAACCATTTTGATGTTTTATTTGTATTTCAAAAAACCTATTAAATAAGCACGAATTATTATTGTTAACCAAATCATTAAATTGTTTTTTAAACCTCTCAAACTTTGCGGTATCATTGTAAGCCGGAAAAATTAATTTTGAAAGATTTAGAAAATCCTGATTTAATGCTTCTTCTGTATTTATTCCTGTTAACTTTTCAATGGAGCTATTCCATTCCAGAATCTTTCCTTTACGATCAAGGATAATAATTCCTTCGTAAGACTGGTTGATAAAGCTTCGTAATTTTTTTTCACTTTCTTTTATTGCCAGCTCGTAATTTACTCGTTCGGTATTATCAATAATTATCCCAACAATGGCTGGTTCATTATTGGTGATATCGGTAAAAATCGATTTGTGAATTTCAATGTGATGTATTTGGTCATTGATTTTAACTGTTTTTTGTCGAATTATGGTCTTTTTTTCGTCAATTACTTGTTTATCATGTTCTCTATAATCTTTAATTTTCTGTTCAGAAAAAATATCAAACAATGATGAACCAATGATTTTTTCTTTAGGTATATTTTCGAATTTTGCAAATGCTTCGTTACAACCAATATAAACCCCACTTTTGGTTTTAAAAAATACAGGAAGAGGAATTGATTCGATCAGATTGAGGAGATTTAACTCACTATTAATAAGTTTATTCTGGGTCGATTCTAGTTCGGGTATGGATTTTGATTCGTAAACCGATAACTTATTACGAAGAATTGAGTTTTCATTCTGCAAGGCAGAAATCTTTTCTAATAGATCTTTTATCGAATCTTTTTCTGTCATAAAAAATCAAAATTCATCCTAATATTTTAACGAATCGATCAATATAGAGTTTCAGTAAGTTATTATAAAGTATCGAACTTTTTTGCTTTTTCCCAATATAAATTCATTTCATCCAGAGTCATATTTTTTAATGAAAGTCCTTTATTTATTGTTTGTTCTTCGAGATAATTAAACCGTTTAATAAATTTTTTATTTGTTCTTTCCAATGCAGTTTCAGGATCAATATCATATAATCGAGCCGCATTGATTATTGAAAAAAGAAAATCGCCAAATTCTGCCTCAATTTTTGAAGGCTCATTTTGTTCAACTTCATGTTGCAGTTCACTAAGTTCTTCGCGAACTTTGTCCCAAATCTGGGATCTGTCATCCCAATCGAAACCAACTCCACGAACCTTTTGTTGAATACGGTTTGCTTTTACCAATGCGGGTAATGAATCTGGAACACCTGATAAAACTGATTTTTTACTATCCTTTTCGGTTAATTTGATGTCTTCCCAGTTTTCTTCCACTTCGCGATGATCTTTGACTTTTACATCGCCAAACACATGTGGATGTCGGTGAACTAGCTTTTCATTAATGCTGTTTATTACGTCGGTTATTGTAAATTCATTCTTTTCTGAAGCAATTTTTGCATAAAAGACAATATGTAAAAGAATATCACCAAGTTCTTTTTTCAGATCTTTCATATCGTTTTTAATAATCGCATCGGCCAGTTCGTAAGTTTCTTCTATAGTTAATGTTCTTAAACTTTCGATAGTTTGCTTTTTATCCCAAGGGCATTTTTCTCTTAATTCATCCATTATTGCTAATAAACGATCGAATGCTTCAAGTTCTTTTTTCATGTTAACAGTATAAATTGTTGATCAAAAAATATTATTCTATTTTATTTAAAGTTAATGCGTACTGTCGAATTGGTGTCCAAACCCAATAATTCGGCAGCATTACCTTCACTAATGGCTATTTCTAATAAGTTGATTGAGTTAAAAATTGCCAGCAACTCACCCGGATTCGTTTCCTGATAGGTTTTATTTATCCGTGTTATCACATTTCGGTTACTCTGAATATAAATTTTAAATGGTCTTCCATTACCCACTTGTTTGAATAGGTCAAACGAAATATTAGTAATTGCATTTTGAAACGAATCAATATAAACAATACTGCCAATAATTACCGATTCCTCTTTAGTGGCCTGTAAGTTTACTCTACGTATTTGCGAATTGGTTTTAGTACTGATAGATTCGAGTGGTTCTCCGTTTATTATTTTACAAGCAACTTGTGCAAAAACATCTAACTCGGGAAATGATGTTGCTTGCTGGGTTTCTATTATATAGGTCTGGATTGGTTTCTCTTCAAACAATAGACTGAAAATTCCATTGTCTGTCGAGATAAAAAACTGATCTTCAGCCTGTACGATCATATGTTTGTGATTCTCGGAGTAATCTGATTTAACACCGATAATATGAATTGTACCTTTTGGATAGTTGGTATAACAGTTCTTTAAAATAAAAGCAGCCTGAAATATGTTAAATGGTTTAATCTGATGGGTAATATCAACAACTGTAACTTCACTACATAGACTATAAATAGCTCCTTTTACAGATCCAATGTAATAATCATTTTTATTCCAGTCGGTTGTCAGGGTAATAATGGGCATTTTATTTAGGGCTGATTTTTTCGTTATAAAGTTATTTCTTTTAACTATTTATAAAAATGTTTATCATCATAAATTAAAATGAATTAAAAAGTAAAGTTTACCACTCCAATTATTTTTAGTAATTTCGGTTCAGTATTTATTCATGTTTGCTTTAGTGATTTGTGTTGATAGATAGTATTTTATAATAAATAACAACAACTAAAGATTAACATAACATAACAGCGTTTATGATAGAAAAAGTAATATATCTTGAGGGAATTGAGCCTGTAAATGTGTATGGTATTAATAATATCCGATTAGAAAAATTAAAGGATTTTTATCCCAAACTAAAAATTATTGCACGCGGTAATGAAATAAAAGTCCAGGGTGATGAAAATGAAATTAATGTTTTTGAAGATAAACTGGAGATTATTATCGAGTACTTTTTAAAATTTAAACAATTAAGCGATAATGAGTTCGAAGCTTTATTAAAAGGGGAGGGTGAGTCGCTTTTAAAAAGACGCGAAGATGCTGATGATGCACTGGTTTATGGAAATAATTCAAAACCTATTAGAGCAAGAACCGTAACCCAGCAAAAACTCGTTGATGAGTATAATACTAATGATATGTTATTCGCGATTGGGCCTGCAGGATCAGGGAAAACATATACTGCTATTGCTTTGGCTGTAAGAGCTTTTAAAAATAAAGAAGTAAAACGAATTATTCTTACCCGACCAGCAGTTGAAGCTGGAGAAAATCTTGGTTTTTTACCCGGAGATTTAAAAGAGAAACTTGACCCTTATTTGCGTCCATTGTACGACGCACTTATGGATATGATACAACCAAAGAAACTTGCTGAACTTATTGAAGATGGCATAATTGAAATAGCCCCATTGGCTTATATGCGCGGACGAACGCTCGATAATGCATTTGTTATTCTCGATGAAGCACAAAATACAACAGTAAACCAATTAAAAATGTTTCTTACACGAATGGGTAAAAATGCCAAGTTTATTGTAACTGGCGATATTACGCAAATTGATTTACCAAAAAAAACAGATTCGGGATTAGTACAAGCGTTAGGTATTTTAAAGGATATTAAAGGCATTTCAATTCTTTATTTTGATGAGCGCGATATTATCCGACATCATCTTGTAAAATATATTGTTAATGCATATAAGAAACAGGATGAGAATAAGAAAGAAAATAGTAACCAGTAACTAGTAACATATAACTTTAAACTTAAAAATTTTTCATATGGCCCAGGCAGTAGTAAAAACCAACTTTAATTTTCCGAAACAAAAAAGTGTTTACAAAGGAAAAGTGCGCGATGTATATAACATTGATGATAAATATCTTGTTATGGTTGTTAGCGATCGTATTTCGGCATTCGATGTTGTTCTTCCAAAGGGTATTCCTTATAAAGGACAAGTGTTAAATCAGATTGCTGATAAATTTCTCGAAGCCACAAAAGATATCGTTCCAAACTGGAAGATTGCTACTCCTGATCCAATGGTTACAATCGGGCATTTTGTTGAAACTTATCCGGTTGAAATGGTTGTTCGTGGGTATTTAACAGGTCATGCATGGCGCGAATATAAAGATGGAAAGCGACAGATTTGCAGAATGCCAATGCCCGATGGAATGAAAGAACATCAGAAATTTCCTAAGCCTATAATTACTCCTACTACAAAAGCTCACGAAGGTCACGATGAAGATATTTCGAAAGAAGAAATCATTAAGCAAGGACTGATTTCGAAAGAGGAATACGAAATGCTCGAGAAATATACCTTGGCATTATTTAAACGAGGAACAGAGATTGCCGAAAAAATGGGTTTGATATTAGTCGATACCAAATACGAATTTGGTAAAAAAGATGGCAAAATATATCTGATCGACGAAATTCATACTCCCGATTCATCACGTTATTTTTATCTTGAAGGGTACGAAGAACGACAAGCCAAAGGTGAACAACAAAAGCAGTTATCTAAGGAGTTTGTGCGTGAGTGGTTAATGGCGAATGGATTTCAAGGTAAAGAAGGACAAAAAGTACCTGAAATGCCTGATGAATTTGTTAACCAGATTTCGGAAAGATATATCGAATTATTTGAAAATATTACTGGGGATAAATTCATAAAGGCCGATGCCAGCAAAGTTTTGGATAGAATTGAAAAGAATGTAAATGCAAAACTTATTGAATTACTTAAAAAATAAATAATCGTTCTGAAAATTAACTTTTTATATCTATTTACGTTATAAAGATGTACTTATATCTTTTTTAAGTAATTATTAATTGGAGGATTAAAATGTCAGAACGAATTCGCCCTATTTTTCATAACGGTAAGAAAATCTACTTTTCAGATTGGACAAACTTGAAAAATACTGAAGATGCGCTTAAAGTAATGAAAGAAACATCAGATTTTGTTATCAAATTAGGTCAGAAAGATTTACTTGAACTTATTGATGTAACTGGTTCATTTGGAAATACTGAAATCTTTAAAGCACTTAAAGAAATTAATAACAAAGTAAAACAGTTTAACAAAAAGAAAGCATTCATTGGTTTATCTAGCCCTCAACGAGTTATTCTTAATACAATTAATATTTTTTCTGGAACAAGTGTTGTCGGATTCGATGATTTAGAGTCGGCCAAAGATTGGCTGGTGAAGTAGATATAAAAAAGAGGCTTGGAAATTCAATTCCAAGCTTCTTTTATTAAAACATAATGCTTACTCCAAAATAATAAGTGCGTTTGGAATACAACTCGTTAAAACTTTCTGAATAATCACTATTGTAGTTTTTACTCATTACATTATCGGTGTTAAAAATATTGCTTATACTGCCATAAACTACCAATGCAAAATTAGCATTCAGTACCCAGTATTTTGTTGCCGTGATATCTAATTTATGATAATCGGGTAATCGTTCTGCATTTTCCCATGAGCTATATTCTGGCGAATAAATATCAAATGAATCAATAAAAGTACTACCCACAATTGGTTTATAATAACATCCTTGCCTGAAGATGTAAATCGCATTTAGTTCAACAATATCTTTTAATTTATACTTTATAACACCACGGATAAAGTAATCCAGATCATAATCCGATGGATATTTGGTGGTTTCTGATTTTATTTTAGCATCGAGACTGGTAAATGATAATTGAATCTCAAAAGGATTCAACTGTATTTTTGAATAGATTTCGGCTCCATAAATAGAATTCTGGTTGTTTGAATACGTTACATTCTTTGCAAATAGTGATGTTTGTAATTCGAAATTTTCATTTACAAAATTATAATCCAGCGTAACCTGATCGCTCTCGAAATGGGTTACCGAAATTTGCTCCGCATTTGGCATCGATAATCGGTTATAATGTCCTGCCGATAAGGTTATACTATTCATTTTGTTGGGTTTAAAGTTCAGATTAGCTTGGTAACTTAACATGTTTGGCTCATCATTTATTACAATATTTTTTCTTATTCCTGATCCCAAAATCAGCTTTTTACTCAAATTAAATTTTGAATAAAGAAATATCTCAGTAAGCATAATTGATTCATCTGAACTAAACTGTATTATTGGGTTTTCAGGATTTTGACCATAATATAACATAGGCTTCATTCCGGATGCACTATTTTGCCTGTAATCAATGGATGTTCCGGTTTTCACACTTATTTTATTGAAAAAATATTGATAGTTTGATGAAAAGTACATATCCTGCTTGTCAATATCAATATCGGTATTGCCAAATACATATTTCTCGGAACTTAGGTTATAACCTGCATTTACAGTAAACTCGCTTTTATTTTGTTGCATAATAAAGTTTGCTACCGTAAAGTTTCGTTTTTTATCCATATCGAAAATGCCCGAATAGCTTGGATGTCGCAATTTAAAATCGTAGCCTTCGGAATTGCTATAGTTAAATAACTTAAACCTTGTTTTGCTATTCATATTATAAAGAAAGTGCAAACCAAGATCAAGCGAATTAAAGTCTTCCAAATCCTCTAATGCATCCTGGTTTAATCCGGTTAAAATTTCTGAAGGTGAATAATTGGCAAAAACAGTTAATCCAGTTTTATCGGTTATTTTTCTGGATGTAAATGCTCCAACACTTGCAAAACCAAGACTTATTGTATTAAGGTCCTCATTTAAGATATTGTTATAGGTTTGCAGACTAACTAATCCCGAAGCTGAATTTCCATATTCTAAAGGAGGATTGCCTGCAAAAACATGCATCCGGTCAACAATAGAAGTATTGAAAATGCTAAATGTACCAATTCCATTAAGCTGCGAAAATCGGATTGCATCATAAATGGGAACATCATTTAAAAAGATACCGGTTTCATCGGGTCTGCTGCCACGTAGACTAATACTCGCCGATTCGTCGGTTGTGGTTGATGACGGCATTGCATTTATTGCCAGCAAAGGATCTGCTTTAGCTGCAGGATTTAAATAAATATCCAGCTGTTTCATTTGCTTAACCGTGAATTCTTCTGCTATAATTCTACGAGCCGTTATAACTGTTTCGGTTAATAACTGGGCAAATGGTTCCAGTTCAATAATCGTTTCCATATCTTTTACCAAGGTAACAGAAATATGCTTCTCTCTATACCCAACATAACTTATTATTAGAGAATCTGATAGGGCATTTTCTTTTATTCTCAGATTAAAAGAACCTTTATTGTCAGCAATTGAACCAACTTTCCAGTCATTAAGGAGAAAAATATTCGCTCCGGGTAACGATTCCCGGGTGTTTTTATCAATTATTATCCCTTTAATATTCAACTCCTGACCAACAAGAGATAACGATATTAGAGCAATTGCAATACTTAAAACTATCTTTTTCATTTCTTACGATGATTTTAAAACACCAGGCAATAAACTGTTTTTAACCCAGATAAAGTTGGGTTCTATTTGGAGTGCTTTTTCAAATATTAGTTTCGCTTTTTCTTTTTGATCTGTTTTTGAATAAGCAATGCCGAGCCAGGCCATAGCATCCAGATAAACCCAATCTTTTGTTTGTTTTTGTTCTTCGAACAAAGAAATGGCCTTTTCGAATTCCTGAATGGCCTTATCTATATCGCCACCCCACATTTTCGGAGTAAAATATTTCGAACTTGCATCCTGGCGCCATGCTAATGCGCTATTTGAATCAAGCTCCAGCGCTTTGCTAATGTGTTTTCCGCTCTGCGAACCAAGAGTCATTCCTTTTGCCGGACTAAAAGCCATTTGCACACTCATTATTGCTGCTGAAATTGAATACATTTCTGATGAATTTGGATATTTCTTCATTAAAACATCAACCTGTTCAACCGTTTTATCGATATATGCATTGTAAGTTGCTTCGTCCTGATTTGATAAGCAGCAATAGATAAGTCCATATTTTAGTTTCATTGCTTTTATCTGATCCGACTCATTTCCATTCTGCAAATCGAGAATTTTATCAGCTTCTGTGGCTATTTGTTTCCATAGAAACATGTTGGAGTTAAGGTAAGCAAAGTATGCTTTTTCGTTTAGTTGCTCAAATGACACGTTTTGAGCTAAAAGCCATTGTGTACAAGCGAATAATGTAATTGTAAATAAAAATTTTTTCATGATTTTTTGTGTATTAGTTTGTTTGTAAAAGTATTTGTCTTGTATTTTTTTAAATTGATGTTGTTTGCTATTTGATTGATGAATCTTGCTATAATAATATAAACCAGTTTAAAAAATAAACCAAAATATCAAAAAAAATTACATTTTAAGTAATTCTTTTAAATCGTTTACATATTGCTCAAAAGCATCAACTCCTTTTTTAGTAATAGTGCAGACAGTCTGTGGCATTTTACCTTTGTATCCTTTGTCAACTTTAATATAGCCAGCTTCTTCGAGTTTGGTAATTTGTACACTTAAATTTCCTGCGGTAGCGTTAGTTTGTTCTTTCAAATAAGTAAATTCGGCTTTGGTCAATGAAATTAAAAGCGACATTAATGCCAATCTCAATTCTGAATGTAATATGGGATCTAATTTTTTAAGCATTTTTCTTGTTATAATTTTTTAACATATAACCCGGAACTAAGAATCCAAGGGATGTAATAACAAAACTTAATAACTGCAAAAATTCATAATTAATGTAAAAGCTTATAATTGCTCCAATCCAGAATATAACGGCTCCAAATATCAAAGGTCTGAATTTTAAAATAAAACCAGATATAAAGGTAGCAAAAGCAACTAAAATAAAAATAAGTGAAGTGATTTGATAGTTTAGTTCTTTCATAAAAAATAAAACTAAGAAATAGCTAATTAAAAAAGCCATCCATGTTACAAAATGGATTCTTTCAATAGGCGAAATAACTTTTCTGGATCGGCCTTTTTTATAATTATAAATAAATACAATAATAACTCCTGGGAAAATAAGAAGCCATAATAAATCGGGGTTTTTATACAGGTTCAAATAGCTTACAATAAAATGTGCTAAACTGATTAGAGCAATGGCCCAACCCCAAAAAAGGAAATTAAAGATTTTATCGCTCAGATTTGTTTTTGCAGAAGATATCATCTCGTTAATTATTTTAAGACTCTCTTCTGGGTTTAGTGTTTTTTCATTTGTTTCCATAGATATGTATTTAAATTATTTTACAAATATAAACTAGTTTATATAATAAACCAAATGTTTTTGAATATTTTTATAAATATTATTGAAAGTATTGGTTAATATATTCGGACTAAAGTCCAAAATATAGTAATTTTTTATTACCCCGACATTAATGTCGGGGTAATAAACTTACATTTCTAGCTGGGCTTTAGCCTATTTAAAAGAGAAATTATCATTACGTTGTAAACAAAAGCCAAAACCGAAGTACATTAATTTTTAATGAATCGTGGTAATTTTAAATGAATTATAAGTCTTTTAAAATTATCTTCTTACTTTTGCTACTTACAAAATTTAAAAAATAAAATAATGGATAAAGTATTAGGAATAGGCAATGCGTTAGTTGATATTATGACAAAACTTCCCGATGAGTCAATATTAGAAAAGTTTTTATTGAAAAAAGGGAGTATGCAATTATCTGATCGCGAGTTTGCAGAAAAAATAAATCAGGCAACATCAAAATACGAAAAATCACAATCATCAGGTGGATCAGCAGCAAATACAATACATGGATTGGCAAATTTAGGTGCTGCGACAGGTTATATCGGTAAAGTTGGTAGCGATGAGTTTGGTGAATTCTTTAGTTCAGATATGCGTGCAAATAATATCGAACCTATATTATTAAAGAGCAAAACAAATACCGGTAGAGCAATTGCATTAATATCACCCGATTCGGAGCGAACTTTTGCAACTTATTTAGGTGCTGCAGTTGAGCTTAACGAAAATGATCTGAATACCGAACAATTTAAAGGCTATCAATATTTACATATCGAAGGATATCTTGTCCTAAACCATGCTTTAATGAATAAAGCAGCTAAGTTGGCCAAAGCAAATAATATGAAAATATCAATTGATATGGCTAGCTATAATGTTGTAGAAGGTAATTTAGAGTTTTTTAAAAAATATGTCAAAGAGTATGTTGATATTGTATTTGCCAATGAAGAAGAATCAAAAGCATTTACTGGAAAAGAACCCGAAGATGCTTTAAACGAGTTGGCAGAATATTGCGAGATTGCAGTTGTTAAAATTGGCAAAAAAGGTTCGTTGGTAAAGAATAATGGGAAAATATATCGTATCGAGCCATTTAAAGCTAATTCAATTGATACAACTGGTGCTGGTGATTTATATGCTTCTGGTTTTTTATTTGGTTTGGTAAATAATATGCCAATGGAAAAATGCGGAAGTATTGGTTCTCTATGTGCAAGTAAGGTGATTGAATTTATTGGTTCGAAGATGGAACTTAAAACTTGGGAGCATATTAAGAAAAATATTTATTAATCTTTATTTAACAATTTAAAAAAAGGTAATTATTTCAATTACCTTTTTTTTGTGATTAATTATTTTTTTATAAAGTATAAAATATCGATGATTAATGAGTTTGTATTTTAGTAAAACATTGCTTAAATTTATAAAGCTTTAAATCACAGAACGATATTAAAAATGGAAATTCATGTTTATGAATACCCTGTTAAATAGAATAAAAGAACTTAAAGAAAAAAGTAATTTTAAACTACCCGATGTATTAAGTATTTATTCAAAAAGCAATTTTACTGTTCAGCAAAAGGCTAGAGTCTTCTATTATATATGTATCGCAGCAGTGGTTGGGTTAATTTTACTAATTATTTCATCAACTTATGTTCAGTTGAATGGATCAGTAGGCAAAATTGTACCTCACATTATTCTCCCTGAAATTGTTATCGTATTGATTTTCTTTTTTTGTATTCGATTATTAGTAAAGGGGTATTACAATCTCTCTACTCATTTATTTATGGTTTCTGCAAATATTACTGTTTGGTATGTTATGTTTATGGGTAAAGGTGATGTAATTACTCAATTCGATTCAGTTGTAATACTGCTTGCATTAATAAATGTTATTCCCCTTTTTTTTATTCATTATAGGTGGTCAGTAGTATTATTTGTGGTATTCAATTTAATTCTGCTATTAGCTTTTGGTTATATAAATAGACAGCTAATAGATCATTCGAGTTTAGTTGATTATTTAGTTGATACTTCTGTTGCTCTTATTTTTTCTGGTCTTGCAGCATATCAAATTGTGAAAATCAACAAGCGCTCACTTGAGCAAGTAGAGCAAGATTATAAAGTAAGAGTTAAAGCTGAAAGTGAACTTGCAATTACTGAAGAACGATATAAAACACTTATTGAGGCATCAAAGGATGGAATAGTTTTAATCGATTTAGTGGGAAATATCCAATTTGTAAATAATCGATTCTCTGAAATGGTTAGAATCGAGACAGATAAGATAACAATAGGTACAAGTTTTCTTACCTTTTTTATTGAAAAGGATATATCTAAAATAAGGAGTGTTTTGCCTCAGTTATCGCATTTAGGACATATAGAAAATTTGTTGGTTTATGGACTTAGATCTGATAGAACTATTTTTCCTGCAGAAATAAACTTTATGATTGTAAAGAATAATGAAGGGATTCCTAATAGCATTATGGTTAATGTGCGAGATATTTCTAAACGTATTAAAGCTGAAGAAGAACAGCTTGAAAGCGAATTAAGATATAAGAATTTATTTGAAAATGCGCAGATTGGAATTTATCAAACAACCCCTGAAGGAGAAATATTAAATGTTAATCCTGCTATTCTCAGATTATTGGGGTTCGAATCAATTGAAGAGCTTAAAAGTGTAAATCTTGAGGCTGAGAATCATTATGATAAATATGGTCGTACCAGATTTAAAGAATTAATAGAGAAAAATGGAGTTGTTCGGAATTTAGAATCAACCTGGATAAAGAAAAATGGTGATATAATAACAGTAATAGAAAATGCAAAAGCTGTAAAAGATGCTTCCGGTAAAATACTGTATTACGATGGATTTGTCGAAAACATAACTGAAAAGAAAAAGGCCGAAATGGCTTTAAGAGAGAGCGAAGAGAAATACAGAACTCTTATGGAAAGTCTTAATGAAGTAATTATTGTTGCCGATACTGATCATGTTGTGCAGTACGTGAACAAAAAATTTACAGAGGTATTGGGTTATGATCCAGAAGAAATAATCGGCAAAGTTGGGTATAAGATTTTACATGATCCCGATGATTTTCACCTGATTGAAAAAGCCAGCAAAGAAAGACAGGATAAAAAAATGTCTCATTACGAATTACCATTTATAACAAAGGATGGTCGTAAGATAGATATGCTTGTAAGTGGCTCTCCAATTATTGATGCAGATGGAAAAATCATTGCATCAATAGGTGCCATGATTGATATAACAGAACGAAAAAAAGCAGAAAAAGCACTGATCGAAAGTCAACAGCAATTTGAAACGCTTGCCCAAATGTCGCCTGTTGGTATTTTCAGAACAAGACCTGATGGATATACATATTATGTTAATCCAAAATGGTGTGAACTTTCTGGATTAAGTTTTGATGATGCACAAGGTGATGGATGGTTAAAAGCAGTGCATCCTGAAGATAGAGAGTTTCTTAGCAAAAACTGGAACTCTAATACATATAGTGGAAAAAAATCGTTTGCTGAATATCGTTTCCTAAAACCGGATGGTAGTATTATTTGGGTTTTAGGCAATGCCATTCCTGAGATTATTGATGGTGAACTTAAAGGATTTATTGGTACAATAACAAATATTACCGAGATTAAAAGTGCTCAGGAAAAAATCAAGGAAAGTGAGAAAAAATTCCGTGATATGGCCGATCTATTACCAATCGCAGTTTGGGAAACGGATATGCAAGGAGTATGCACCTATACGAATAAGGTCGGATTTGATATTCATACCTATACTTATGAAGATTTTTTGGCCAAGGTTAGTATTTTATCATTGCTAATTCCTGAAGACAGAGAACGTGCTTCAGAAAATTTAAAGAAAAGAATTCTTGGAGCACCAATTACTGGGGAAGAATATACTGGACTTACAAAAGAAGGTAAAACATTTCCTGTGAGAGTTTATACAAGTGTTATATACGAAAATCAAAAACCTATCGGGTTTAGGGGAGTAACAGTTGATATTACAAAGGTAAAGGAGGCTGAAAAAGAGCTTAAGGATAGTGAAGAAAAGTATAGAACTCTTATGGAAAACCTGAACGATGTTATTATGATGGTTGATAATGATGATCGGGTATTATATGTAAATAAAAAGTTTACCGAAAAACTTGGTTATACACCCGATGAAATTGTAGGTAAAATTGGGTATCAGGTTTTGGTTGATAAAGAAAATCATGAATCAATAAAAAATGCTAACCAGAAAAGACGTAAAAAAGAAACTAGTCATTATGAAATACAGTTTATTGCTAAAAATGGAAGCAGAATAGATTTTCTTATTAGTGGTGCGCCTGTGGTTAATGCCGAAGGAGAAACAATAGGCTCAATTGGAGCAATGGTTGATATTACTGATCGTAAAAAAGCTGAAAAGGATTTAAAAGAGAGTGAAGAAAGGTATCGGACAATTATTGAAGCATTCCCCGATATTATTATGATCTCAGACTTTAATGGCAACATTGTTTTTGCAAATAGTGTTCTCGAAAAGCTTACTGGTATTACTCCTGCTGATTATTCAAATACTAAACGGTTAGCCCATATCCATCTTGAAGATGTTTATATTGTAAAAAATGCTATGGACGAGCTTCTCTCAGGTAAAAAAACGCACACCGGAATTATTGAAAACCGATTTATCGATAGTTGGGGAAATTTGCATTGGTTTAGTGGAATAATGTCAAAATTAACAATAAATAATCAGACTTACCTGCAAACTATTACCCGTGATATTACTGAAAAGAAGAATATTGAAAAAGAACTGGATAAATATAGGGAACATCTTGAGTTTTTGGTACAAGAACGCACAGATGAATTAGGTTCAGCAAACGAAGAACTTGTTTCTACCAATGAGGAATTATTAAATCAAAGAGAAGAACTCGAAGCGGTATTAGTTAATTTGCAAAATGCACAAAAACAATTAGTTCATGCCGAAAAGATGGCGTCTTTAGGTGTACTTGCTGCAGGAGTGGCCCACGAAATTAATAACCCACTTAATTTTATTAAAGGAGGGGTTGTTGGTTTAGAAAGTTATTTGAATGAGAATTTAAAGTCTCATTTTGAAGAATTAGCTCCTCTTATTGAAGGAATGAATATAGGTATTGATAGAGCAGCTGCAATAGTTACAAGTCTCAATCACTATAGCCGCAAAGATGACAAGCCTGCC
>JFJP01021648.1_pt1 | contig 30003 bp, 27 predicted proteins | sample 431651 | NCBI WGS metagenome assembly JFJP01 (sample SAMN02602958, study PRJNA72255) | Microbial mat metagenome, whole genome shotgun sequencing project. | biome: fresh water; feature: sink hole; material: water; isolation source: purple microbial (photo- and chemosynthetic) mats found in... | reverse complement strand
ACTCCAGCAAGGATCGCTAACTATTTCAAACACGAAAAGATTCTGTATGCGGGGGTATAAAACATGTCATATTTGCCCCGCGAAGCAATAACAACTTCGGGATTCTCAAAAAATGCAATTGACTATGCTGAAAGTCTTAACGGCACAACTACCATTGTTTTGATTGATGGGGAACAATTAGCATCATACATCTATGAATACGGGCTCGGAATGCAGCTAGAAGAGACAATCATAATAAAGAAACTCGATAGTGATTTTTGGGATTCAATGGAAGATGCAAAGTAATACTGAAAGTATCTCGTTTGATTCAAAAGTTGGGTATTTAAATCGGAATTGATGCGGCGCGTGCTGTATAGGTTGCACATGAAACAAAAAGGGTGATCCGATTCTACGGGGCGCCCTTTTTGATATTCGCCATCGATGAATCGATGGCTGAAGATGTAGTTGCATCCTGCGGATGAGTGCGAGGTTCATCCTCGAGATTTAATTCAATCGAAGGCCCGGATTTCAATCCGAGGAAGACATTGTTCCACGTGAAACATCTCCCCTATTTGCGCTATTGAACCGGATAACATATTTTAGCGGGCAACTGTACCATGTACTATTAAACAAAGGAGAAAAACATGGCAGAAAAAATGGAGTTCCAGACAGAAGTCAAACAGCTTCTTCAGCTGATGATTCATTCGCTTTACAGCCACAAGGAAATTTTCCTTCGTGAACTGATCTCAAACTCGTCCGATGCGCTGGACAAGATTCGTTTCGAATCGCTCACCAATTCGGCGATCGCTTGCGATCCCGATAAACTGAAAATCCGTATTAATCCTGACAAAGAATCAGGAACCATCGTGATCACCGATAACGGTATCGGTATGAATCACGACGAACTGATCGCCAACCTCGGAACAATCGCTCGTTCTGGGTCGAAAGCGTTCCTTGAATCGCTGTCAGGTGATCAGAAAGCTGACTCGAACCTTATCGGTCAGTTCGGTGTGGGTTTCTACTCGGTGTTCATGGTGGCGACGAAAGTTGAAGTTCTTACTCGTCGTGCGGGATCAGAACAGGCGTTCCGTTGGATTTCTGAAGGCGAAGGTTCGTTCGAAATCGAAGAAGCTTCACGGGCAGAAACCGGAACAGATATTATCATTACGCTCAACGATGAGTCTAAAAACTACGCGGAAATTTGGGAGCTTAAATCTCTCATAAAAAAATATTCGAACTTCATCGCGTTCCCTGTTGAGCTGAAAAAAGCTCCTGAGTGGAAAGACGGCAAAGAGGTTGAAGGACCGGTTGAGTTTGAAATCGTGAACAACAACAAGCCGATCTGGACTCGTTCAACTTCGGAAGTAACCGAAGATGAATACGCAGAGTTTTTCTCTGGTGCGTGCGGTGGATTCGGCAAGCCTCTCAAAACGATCCACACGAAGGCTGAAGGAACACTTGAGTATAGTTCGATCATGTACCTTCCGGAGTCAATCTCTCCATTCGAATCGAACAATATCGAACGCAAACACGGCGTGAAACTCTACGTTCGCAAAGTGTTCATTTCTGATGAAGTGAAAGAGTTGATCCCAGGATTTTTCCGTTTCGTAAAAGGTGTGGTTGACACCGATGACCTTCCGCTTAACGTGAGCCGTGAAATCCTTCAGGACAATCCGATGATCAAAAAAATCGGAAAAGCTCTCACCGGAAAGATCTTTGCAGAGATCAAAAAGATGGCGGAAAAAGAGCCGGAAGAGTTCGCGAAATTCTGGAAACAGACCGGAACGATTATCAAAGAGGGCCTTCACAGTGAATATGAACACCGCGACAATCTTCTTGAAATCGTGCGTTTCAATTCGACCGTTGGTGGCGATGAAAACTATCTGACGTCGTTCAAGGAGTACGTTGGTCGTATGCGTGAAGGTCAGAAACATATCTACTATATCAACGCGGAAAACTACGCGACCGCTTCGAAATCTCCTCACCTTGAACTGTTCCGTGCGAATGGTATCGAAGTACTCTATCTTACCGATCCGATCGATGAGTTCGTGGTACCTCAGCTCTACAAAGTTGAAGACAAAGAGCTCAAGTCGATCACTGCAGAAGATCTTGATCTGGGTGATCTGATTTCTCGTGATGAAAAAGCGGAAAAGAAAGAGGAGAAACGTCTCGGTAAGTTCCTCGAAGGGGTGAAAGAAGTTCTGGAAAGTAAGCTTGAAAATGTTCGTCTTACCTACCGTCTGAAAGAGTCACCCGCGTGTCTCGTGAGCGGAGCGGGATCAATGACTGCTCAGATGGAACAGATGATGCGTGCTATGGGTCAGCCGGTTCCTGAATCAAAACAGATTCTCGAACTGAACGCTTCGCACCCGATCGTGAACAATCTGAACGATCTCTACGGGAAAGATCCGAAAAACGATCAGGTTCAGGAGTGGATTACGCTTCTCTATGAACAGGCGTTGATCGCTGAAGGTCGTCAGGTTCCGGATCAGACTGCGTATCTGAATCGTGTGAACAAGATGTTCGAAGCGGCGACCAAAAACGCATAATTGTGCCACGGGGATAAATCCCCGGGCTACTATGAAATTGCACCCGTTCGGGTGAAAACATAAATGCGAGGTTCAATTGAATCTCGCATTTTGTATTTAAGCCCACCACGGATGAATCCGTGGTCGAATATTTAATTTCACCCATTGGGGTGAATACTGGAACCGTTCCGGTAGAATCAAAATGGATATTAGACCATGGATTTATCCATGGTTAATGATTGACCATTTCATGGATGAATCCGTGAAATTTCACCCATTGGGGTGAATACGGGAAATCGATCCGGCAGGATCAAACTGAATATTAGGCCATGGATTTATCCATGGTAACGGTGGACAATCAATCCCAAACAGTATTCGGGTCATAGTCAATACCATACCTATCAAGCAGTGTGATCATTTCGATTTTTGGGCAGAGCATTCGATGGTGTTCACGTTGGTTTTTGATGTAGTTGATTAACTGATTCAAATGAGAATGACTCAATGAAAATGCACCATATCCGGTCTGCCATGAGAAATTATGGATCATGTTTGATTCTGAAATCCAATGCGAAGATGATCCTTTTATGTGTCGAACTAAATCTGCAATGGTGATAGTTCGGGGAAGATCGAGGGCGATGTGAACATGGTTCTCAATACCTCCTACCCGATAACAGTATGAGCCGTGATTTTCAATTATCCCCTTGATGTAGTTATGGATCGCAGGAAGGTGTTCTTCTGGGATTGGTGCTGATGTCGTTTTGATATGAAATGTAATGTGGATGATAACTTGTGAAAACGAATGAGGCATGGTTGCTCCGATCATTGATTTTGAAATTAATTGTATCAAAAATGTAGTTCCTTGACAACGGGAAATGTGGTTCCGCAGAATCGGTTCAGCATTTCTGATTGAAAAACAACGATGCAAGGACACAACGATTCAACGAAAAAAATATCACGAGCAACTGCTCACGGGTTCCAAAATCGAAATGATTCATGGCTCTAAATAGTCATGGTTTTCCAAGCTCGATTGGTAAAAAATTGGGGAGGATCAAAGGAAAATGGCGAATCGGGTTTCCGGTTCGCCATTTTTGTATGAAAAAGGGCGAACCAATGTCCGCCCTCTCCTGTTCGAAATATGAAATGAACTTTTCTATTTCAACCCCATCGCTTCTGCCATTCCGGGGTGAAGTGTTCCTGTTTCATCGGAAGCACCAAACCAATAAGCCCATCCGATACCCAATTCATCAAAGATGGAGGTCGCGGCCTTGAACCAATTTTTTCGGGAGTCGAGAGAACTTTTGCGATCAAATGCTCCAAATTCATTACAAACTATTGCGACATTGTTTTGAATCGCCCAGTTTTTCACCGGGATAACTTCATTCATCATCGCATTTTTATTGCCGGTTTTGTAGTACTCTTTAAAGCTGGAAAGAATCCAACTCGGCGCAGATGTGGATATTCCAAAATTGCTAAATTCCGTTGACCACGACTCTTTTGTGTAAGGGAACTCCACGTTCTTTGAATTGCCCAAACCTTCGGCCCACTCTGCCGCTTGATGGGTAAAAATGAATGGCCCATAGTAGTGAAACGCATAGACAATATTGCCATCGTCGGGTGCAAAGAGCGGTGAACTGATCAGCGTCTCGATATTATACCAACGGGAATCGCCATAGATCACCGTGTGCCGCTTGTTCACCGTTCTGATCGAATCAAGCATCTCTTTTGCTAGTACGCGCCAGGCATCGTTTGGTACATCGTCGCTGATCCCCGGTTCGTTTGTCAGTTCGAGGAAGATATCATCGCGCTTATTTGAAGCCACATAGTTCGCTACCTCTTTCCAGCAGTTGGACGCCATGACACGATAGCCCGCGTTGTTCACCGAAACGGCGTTCAGACTGTTGTCGTACTGATGATAATCAATAGTGAGTGAGAGCCCATAGGTTTCGGTCCAAAGAAGAAGTGAATCGATCAACAGAAAGAGCGATGGTTCAAGTTCAAAGGTGGCTGTTCCGGTAATGACGGCCGATTTGTTTTTGACAAATTTGTCCAGATCGATGGGGAAACGAATACTCTTAAAACGCTGGTCGGCTTGGTTTTTTATCCATTTTCGATCGTATTTGAATGTTCCATTAAACGGTTCTACCGTTTCCATCCAGTCAGAAAGATTCACCCCTTTGGTGAGATATTTTTCGACCTTTGCTTGGACTGGGGAGGTGACCGTCCCTGACTTGATCGGTAGAAGTTCGGGGATCTCAGGATCCTTTACCTGCATATCGTTTTGAATCTCTTTGGTCACGGTTTTCATCAGTTTCAGATCGTCAAATTCAAATGATCCTTTCGTGCCGTGTTTGGCATTTTTTTGAAAGGATATCCCCGTGATCTTATCCAATGCAAGAGGAACTGCTTTTCCCCACGAAGGCTGAAAGAAATCTTGTTCAAAACTGACCGTAATAGTTTTCCACACTGGACTTGCGGGAAGTTCTACTTTGTAATCGGCGTAATCGAGTACCGTTGATGTAATCAGCAAGAGAGAAAACGCATCCCCGCGATATCGTACAGACAGACCTTTATAAGCAGAACAATCGTACCCGGCAGAAGGGAATTTCAAGATTACACCAGCAAATGGATCGTATTCATTTGCCCCTTGGTCGAGTGAAAATGATAGACGTCCACTCTTGCTGGATGATTCCAAAATCGTGTCAAAAACGATGGTTGATTTCCCTTGGTTATCAGCATCTGCAAAGCTGAGTAATTGAAAGGATTCGAGAAGTGGATGATCAAAATCGAGAAGGCTGGTTGTTTTGATTGAGTCCGTTGTTTGGGTAGTGTCTGTTAGCTGTATTGCCTCTGGTTCTGTTATCGTTTTCGCACAGGATACGAATAGTAGTAATGCCGAACAGAATAACGGTATTATGTAGTTCATGATAGAAACCTTTCAATAATATTTGCAGGTATTGCGAAAAGGCGAATCACCGTTCGCCTTTTCGCTTTTCTCATTGTATCGATGCGCTATTGGTTTTTTGAATCAACCTATTTCAGCCCCATCGCCGGACCAACTCCGGGAATCAGATTCTCCTTTTCATCGAACAGACCGAACCAGACCGCGTAGCCGATGTTCAACTCCTTAAAGATCGATCCCATAGCTTTGAAATAGTTTGATCGAGACTGAACATCAGAACGCATGTCATTAGCACCAAACTCATTACAGACGATTGGAATGCCCTGCTGAATCGACCAGATTTTTGTTTCCGCAACCGCATTGTACATGGCATTTGAATTGCCCATTTTATAATATTCTTTGAACGCATCCTTGATCCACTCTTCGTTGGATTCGGTTACGCCAAGCTCAGAAAACTCAGTAGACCACTTTTGTGAATCGTAGGGAAAAGAAATCCCGTGAGTGCGTTCCATATCAACCCAAACAGCTCCCTGATGAGTGAAAATGAACGGTTCGTAAAAGTGAAATGCATACACAATATTGCCGTCTTCGGGAGCGAATCGATTGTTGTTGATCATCTTGTCGATATCATACCAGCGTGAATCTCCGTAGATCACCGAATGGAATGTGTCCACGGTTCTGATCGAATCGAGCATCTCCTTTGCCATTTCGCGCCACGAACTGTTGGCAATATCATCCATGATTCCCGGTTCGTTGGTCAGTTCGTAAAAAATATTGTCGCGCTTATTTTTGGCGTAGTACGAAGCCACCGCTTTCCAGAGATTGGCAGTCATTTTCCGATAACCCGGATCCATCACCGATTTTACATTGAGACTTTTGTCGTACTGATGATAGTCTATCGTCAGAGACAGTTTGTATTCATTTGTCCAGTTCACGAACGAATCGAGAATGGCAAAGAGTTCAGGATTGACCGAAAACGGTTTGGTTCCCGCCACCACCGAATCGCGACCGTTCACCCATTTGTCCAGATCAATCGGAAGGCGAATTGCGTTAAATCCCTGTGAAGCGTATTTGGCTATCGAAGCTTTGTTGTACTCGAATTTTCCATCCCACTTCTCGTCCTCTTCGAGCCAGTTGTGAAGGCAGACACCACGGGAAAGCCACGTGTCCACCCGTTTGTGAAGTGCCGTCGGTTTGGCGGCACTCTGAGGAATAACTGTCCGATCAGGCAGTTCTGCCGGACTTAGTTCCATATCATTTTTTTTTTGAACCGTCACTTTTTGCAAAAGTTCGATGTCATCAATTTCAACAGTTCCCGATTCTCCGGTTTCGCCATTTACGCGCCACGAAAAGCCTGAAATTTTTCCCGCACTAAAGGGAACCGCAACTCCCCAGTTTGGTTGAAAGAGATCATTCTTAAATGATACAGTCACCGTTTTCCAGCCATCTGTAGCAGGTTGATTTGTTTCCCACCAACAGTAATCTTTCACTTCATCGGTCATCACCGCGATTGCGTGTTTCGCTCCACGGTATCGGTAACGGAATCCTTCGTAGCCCGAAGCATCCAGTTTTTTCCAGATTCCCATATCGCACGAAGCGTACGGTTCCCACTCATATTTTCCTTTGTCCAGCGAATAGGTAAAGAGAATCGATTTATTCTCGCCGGAAGTGATCGAGGTATTTCCCTTGGACTTTCCGCCATCGGTTGAATCGGTGTAACTGTAAAAATCGTACCCTGCCGATTTTCCGTCGAAATTTTCCAGCATGCGATCCTGAGCATCGATTCCGGCACTCATTGTAAGAATTGCCGCGACTGATAAAAGTGCATAGTTCATACAAACCCCTTTGGTTAGTTGAATAGTTTTCTCTCCACCAATCTGACTCAGGAAACTTTGTTCTGCCTTTGAAAAAGGTGAATGGGTGAATTACGATTCAATTTGAAAAGTTGTTCCGGTAAAATTGTTCCACGTTTTTTCATTTACTACTCATCTCTTGTTGAAAAGTGACTCTTTGCACATTTTGTAGGTGAAAAAGAAAAGCTGACATTTGGAGTAAAAATTGTGAAAAATGAAAATTTCGATGAAATATGGCAAAAAAAGCGCTTTCAGAAAGGGCGATTTTTGAAGCGAAAGAGGTTTTGGGAATGGTTTTGCTTCTCTTTAGGGTGTTTGTGCTCAAAATGGCCGGAAAACAGCGAAATTTCGGGCGGTGGTTTCGAAGGCTGACTCGATATGCTCATTTTTTACTCGCCGCGAATTGAACTGCTGATTTTTTAATGAATCAAGGAAAATCGCTATGGGTACGACGAACTTTGTATTTTGAACAAAACTAGTGTAGGGGAAAAGATGCTTACCAAAGATCTCTTGCGATTCAGAGTTGCCAAAGGTGAAATCAAACCGTCCTTTATCGATCCATCGAAAGAACACCTTGGGGTGATGGGGATTGTCAATTCGACCCGTGATATAAAACTGGCAAAAGGTCTGAACAAATTGATTCTCGATCGCTGTGAATTTTCTCATGGCGGAACACTTGATCATCGATCGGTGCGCAACGAACTATTCACTCGCGGGGCAGAACTTCTAAAATCACCGCAAAAGTTCAGTGAATTTTCCGCCACTATGACCGGCGAGTTTTCTCACTACGCCGATTTTCTCACCGATATCTACAGCGATCATCCGGAAAACGAACGACTCGTTTCGATAAAGCCGATTACCGTGCCACAACTCCTCGATCGCTACAATGTGGCGCTCGTCCAGTCGCTCCTGATTCAATCGCGGTCGGTGGAAATTCGTCTGGTTGAACCGGACACGGCAAAACTGCGTCGCCTCTTCTCCTATCTCAAGTTTTTCCGATTGCTGGCGGATATTCGTTTCAACCCCGATCGCCCCTACCGACTCGATTTGACGATCGCCGGGCCCGGATCGGTTCTGGAAAACGTCAACAAGTACGGCCTGCAACTTGCCTCGTTTTTTCCTGCCATTGTGGCGATGAAATCGTGGGAGTTGCGCGCGGAAATTCAGCAGGAACGGGGAACGGCTCATTTGGCGATCGATCAGGAATCAAAACTGGTGTCGAGTTTTCGGTTTTCCACCTACGAACCGCCGGAAATCAAGGTGTTCCGCTCTGAATTTGGCGCCAAGTGCACCGAATGGCAGATCATCGAATCGGTGAACATTATTCCCCTCCCCGATGGCTCGGTCATTTTCCCGGACTTTCAGTTCGTCCACGCCTCCGGAACCGTTGTCTCTATGGAACTCTTCCACCGGTGGCATGAATCTCCTCTTCTTGCACGACTGAACCAGCTTCAGTCGTCAAAGGTTCCCCTGTTGATCGGTGTCGATCGGTCGGTGGCGAAAAAAAATGTGGTCAGCGAAGCGCTTATGAGTAGCGCCTATTTTGAACGATTCGGCTTTCAATTCAACGACTTTCCCGCGATTTCCGTGGTGAAAAAACTGCTCGACTCGGTTCTTGAGTCTACCCAATAGGGTATGTTGAGCGTTGTGCGATGGGTATCCTGCTTTCATAGAAGAAGGATTTTTTAATACGATTAATTGCGCCAGGTTTCTACATTGTCAACGTCTTACGTTTATGCGCACGTATATTTTGGTCACACTACGTGCTTGTTATAGGGATTGATTAAATAATTATTTCAAGGAAATAGGATGACAAGGATTGTTCACATCAATGAGATTTGTATCGACAATATAGGACGACTCCTTATTTCTACGGAAAAAGAATACTCATTCATCTATCGTACAGCAAGTGGAGTAAACTGGGATTCCAATAGTTCTTCGCTAATCTGTCCAGAGCCCAAAGAATGGTCATATGTAAACTGGTTTGAAAATGCCTATTCTGCGGTTCGATATGAATATGGAGATTCCATTTATCTTTCATCTAAAACAATATGGACTAATGTACCAAGTGAACTTCGCGATGAACTATTAAATAGCAATGCGATCATCGAAGAGAAATTACATGCAATTTTAATTGAAAAACAAGAGTTTGCAAGAGATTATGCACTTAAAGTAGAGTATAAAATGCTCACTTCAAAAGCAGACTTCTACTTTAAAATTGGGAATTTTGAAGAAACTGTTAGACTACTCTCAACTTGCAAGATACCCCTGTCAAAAGCTTATGAGAAAAAGTTAGAATACTCACGTGGAAAATTAGTTATAACCGGTTCGGTTGTTGATGAGGAAACTCGCTGAACTCGTTCCCACACTACCAAAATTGTTCCCCTGCGTTCCATTCCGTTCAAAGCGTACCCGCTCTCGTTTAAATAGGTCCTCCGTTCAGGTCGAACAGGTTCAATTCCAGTGAGAGCTGGTGTCTCTCTTAGGTCGAATAGGTTCCATTCCAGTGAGATCAGGTGTCTTTTCTAGGTCGAACAGGTTCCATTCCAGTCCGATCAGGCCTTTTTTCTAGGTCGAACAGGTTCCATTCCAGTCCGATCAGGACTCTTTTCTAGGTCGAATAGGTTCCATTCCAGTCCGATCAGGCTTTTTTCCAGTAGAATCAGGTTTGTTCGTAGGTCGAACAGGTTCTTTTCTAGGCGGAACAGGTTATTTCAGGTCAAAAAAAGAGGGGATAATTCTTATTGAATCATCCCCTTACAGCGAGTTAGATCTTTCAAACAGGGACGTCTACCCGATGGCGTCATTTCCCTCTTCGCCGGTGCGAATGCGAATGCAGCGCGGAAGGTCGGTGACGAAAATTTTCCCATCGCCGATCTTTCCGGTGCGCGCCCCTTTAATAATCGCTTCGATCGTCGGTTCAACGAAATTGTCATTCACGGCTATTTCGATACGCACTTTTTTGATCAGTGACACTTCGGAAATAGCTCCGCGATAGGTTTCCGTGTACCCGCCCTGTTGACCGCACCCAATCACATTTGAAACGGTCATTTTGTGAACATCCGCATCGATAAGAGCCTGTTTTACATCAGGAAGTTTCTGCGGTTGAATAATTGCTGTTATCATTTTCATCTGTTAATCCTCTGTCGTGAAAATCTGGAATCCTTTGTACCCTTCCATGCCCATCTCGCCGATGTCGAGACCGCCAATCTCTTCCTCACGGCTCACGCGAATCCCCATGGTTTTGTTCAGGATTGTCCAGCCGATCATAGAAAGACCAAACACGGTTGCTCCCACTGAAGCAACGCCAATGATCTGTTTTACCAAAAGATCAGCACTGCCGCCCATGAACAACCCCGCTCCCACTGAACCACCGAGGTAATCGGCAGAAGCAAAGAGACCGACGGCCAGTGTTCCCCAGATTCCGTTGCCCAGATGCACCGCCAGTGCGCCCACGGGATCGTCAATTTTGAGCTTGTCAAAGAATGGAACGAGGTAGGCGACCAGTATCCCCGCGATTGTTCCCACAATTATCGCGCTCACTGGGCTGAACACAGCACAACCGGCAGTCACCGCCACGAGTCCGGCGAGAGATCCGTTTACCACCATAGAAAGATCTGTTTTGCCATCGCGAATCGACACGACTGCCATAGAGGAAAGAAGCCCCGCTGATGCGCCAAGTGCCGTAATAAGAGCGATTCTTGGTACGTCGAGGTTCATGGCCAATGTCGAACCGGCGTTAAAGCCAAACCACCCGAGCCAGAGAATAAATGTTCCCAAAACCGCCAGTGGAATCGAGTGTCCCATAATCGCTTTTGGTGTTCCATCGGCGCGGAATTTCCCGATTCGCGGCCCGAGAACGATGATTCCTGCCAGTGCAGCCCATCCACCCACAGAGTGAACCACGGTGGATCCCGCAAAGTCGTGGAAACCGAGTTTAGAAAGCCATCCGCCCCCCCAAATCCAGTGACCGATCATGGGATAGATCACGGCGATCATGATTACGGTAAATACGATATATGCGTAGAACTTGATTCGCTCTGCCACGGCACCGGAGATAATCGATCCCGCCGTTGCGGCAAAGGCCATCTGGAAAAAGAAAAAGGCAAACAGAGGAATATTGGTCACCGGATTGTTCGATGATTCATCCACGAGGAACGAATCCATCCCGATGATCACATTTCCCTGACCGAACATTATTCCGTAGCCCACGGCCCAGAAAATGAGCCCTGCAATTGCAAAGACGGCGAAATTTTTGGCGAGAATATTCACCACATTTTTAGCACGGCAGAATCCAGACTCCACCATGGCGAATCCGGCATTCATAAAAAACACCAGAAATCCCGCCATCATAACCCACAGCGTATCAACCAGATTGACCGCTGAATCGTCACCGGCAAACAGTGCCGATGTTCCTAGGAGCACAAGAGCGCCCCATTTTGCTGCTTGTTTCAAACAGCCCCCCTCTTGTTTAGTTGTGGCCACAGTCTACAATAGATCCGTGATTTTTCAAGAATAAGGGGATAGAATCAGCAAATTCTAACAATTGAAAGCAAAAAGGCCGATCAGTTTCCCGATCGGCCTATTTTGAACTATGACAGTAGCGTTAGAATCGTATCGCGAACTGAACACCCTGAGGTGAAACGATCAGTGCTCTTTTGCGCGACTCTTCGAGGATGTTTTTACCCTTGCGGATGCTGAGGATTCCGCCCACATCGATCCCGACGCCGGCTGCTGACATTATCGCTCCCATAACTTTTGAGTGGTCGCTATTGTTTGACATCATTGCCGCTCCTCCGCCTATAAGGGCCGTACCTCCTACAAGCATTGCAATTCCACCTGCCTTGTAGCGGCGGGCTTCAGTTTCTACAAAATCGTCGTAATTATTTTGAGCATACAGGGAAACTGACGAGATAAAAATCAGTAAAAAAGCGAAATACGATTTCATAGTAGCACCTCATTAATTGGTGGAAAGTTTTTCTCAAACCAATGTAACGAAATTTTACTTTATTTGCTCTTTTTTCTCCGAAATTATCCAATGAATAGGATGATTTTTGTGCTTCTTCCATTTAGGTTGAAAAAAGCGGGAAAACTATCGATGAAAATGGTATTTTCTAGAGCAATAACAAATGACGGAAGGCCAGAATCAATGACGACTGCAAAAAAAATTCATACCGAACCTGACATGGATGTTCAGCGCGAAATCATGAAAGGGCAGGAGAAAATTATCACCATGTACCGCAAACGGCTCACTCCGAAATTCCAGCAGGAGTTGCAGAAATTTGCCTCTTCGGGAAAACAGATCGGCAGTAGCGACTTTTTCAAGTTGAGTCCTCTAGTGCGGGAAATTGTTGTTAAACTGAGCATGACTAACATCGATATCATGTCGAAACGGACAAAAAACCCCCTTAAGAAGCTCCAACTTTGGATCGCTCGCGTGGCGACCACAAAATTGGCAAGTTCGACACCTCAGAAAAAAAAGAGCGATAAAAAAGTGGTAAAAGGAAAAGAACCAGTCGCTCCTATGAAAAAGCTGTTTGGGAAAAAGTAAATATCTCGATTTTTCCTTGAGAATATTCGGTAAAAGGCGTAGAATTATAATCTACGCTTTTTGATTTTGGAGGGATTGTATGAATCGTATTATCTGCGTTAACCCTCTTCTAATTATGCTCTCTGTGGTTTCACTCGCCGCTGATGATTCACTTGCTGAACTGAGTTTTGAAGATCTCATGGATATCGAAGTATCGGTAGCGTCTAAAAAAAGCGAATCGATTTACGATGCTCCGGGGATAATAACCAGTTATAATCGCACTGATATGAGCAATTATGGGCGCTACACCCTACGCGAGTTGGCTGATATTACCCCTGGGTTCAGCGGAAGTTGGCTCTACGGTGAACCTGGATTTGAAACGCGAGGTGTCAAAGCGAGCAGTTTCAATAATAATCGCCACCTTGTTCTCGTTGACGGAATTCCCGTAAATCACATCCGAGCGAATAAAGCTCCTGCCGGTGAAGAGTTATCACTGTACGGCATGAATCGTGTAGAATTTCTTCGCGGCCCCGCCTCGTCACTCTATGGAACTGGTGCGTATTACGGGGTGGTCAACATTGTTCCCGCAGTCCCCGAATTGAAAAGTACAACGTTCAAAAGTCGCACAGGGTTTGGAGGGCCAATTCCTCATCGCCATGCTGAAGCATTTGCGGCGCATCGCGGTGATAAGCAGCAGTTTTGGGCATCCGCTTCATATATTCAAAATGAACCGAGCAAAACATATGTCGGTTCGGAAAAAGACCAAAATTTTCGCTATTGGAATGATCTCAAGGCTTTTTCCGCTATGGGGAGCTATCGCGTAACAGAAGGCCCACTTGAAGGTGTTGGCGCTGGAACTTACTATTTGTCAAGGTTTTCCGGTCTTGGTGAACATTGGAACGGTGATTTCTCACATGAACTAAATGATATTCGCTGGGAAACATTCATAACCTTCTTGCGTTATGACAAATCTGTTAGCGATATGGTTTCGTTCAATACATACTTGAAACACAATCGCTCCACAGAGACGGGCTCGTTTACCCCATTAAGCGACAGTGGATTTACTAATTTTAACGGAAGTGGTGAACTCTTGTATCACTACGAAGTTCCTGTTGTTGGATATGAATATTATTTCGATATGAATTATGCCGGAAAAGTAATTGACGTAACAGGTGGAATTGATCTCGACTGGCGATATCAACCGGGGGAAGATGGCGGAACGTTGTTTTATTACATTGTTTCAAGCGATAGCATGTTACCATATCAGGCAGAAATAAATCCGATGCGCCGATCTGCAGATTTTAGAACTGGTGCGGCATTTTTACAAGTTAAAGGTGAACTTCCCGTTCTCGAAGGGTTGATTCTTACCGGGGGCATTCGGAATGATCTTGGGCAAGGCGGAGAAAATAGCTATACACAACTATCGCCGCGCGTGGGGGTTGTGCAGAGGTTTACCGATCATCTTAACCTAAAATGCCTTTATGGGACAGCCTTGTTATCTCCTGGAATTAAAGAGATTATGTTAAATGAAGAAGCAAAAATTCGCGCGCCTGAGTTGACTTCACAGATCGTTGATATTTCTGCAGAGACGTTTTCTACGTTAGAGTTTGGTTTAGTGTTTTATCAAACGCTGAAATCGGAGAAAAACTTATTTAACATTAAGGCTGAAGTGGGTGGATTTGTAAATCAGTCAGTGAACAGAATTCACGAGCAACAAGGCAGTACTTCCGACGGAAGAGTGCAGAACTATTTTTCAAACTCCAACGATACGGTAATTTCTCGGGGTGTAGAAGCCGAAATTCGTGGTGAAGCCGATTTCGGCATAGGCTTTTTGGGAAACTATGCATTTGCAGAGGCGTTCAATACCCAAAAGGTTGTGCAGGAGGATATCCCTGTTCACAAGATAAATGCAGGAATAACCTATCGTTCTGATCGAATTGGCGTGTATTCTTCGCTTGTTGGTCGCCATGTTGTCAATTTTACTGCTGCAGGGTTGGAGAATAGTGCGGGGTTTACCACTGCGGATGCTACAGTTGGTTGGCGTTCATCAATCGGGATTGGAGCAGAACTTAATCTCACAAATATCACCAATGAAATATATCGTCTTCCAATCGGGGGAATTCCGGAAATTCCCATGGCTCAACGACAGATGGAATTCTCCTTAACCGCTCAATTCTGAGGATACTATGAAAGTAGTTCGACAGTACATTTTTGTCATGTTTTGCGCCTCTGTGCTCTTTGCACAGGAGAGTTCAGAATATCGGCTAAAAGCAGCATTTGTCGAACGATTTACACGGTTTGTCACCTGGCCGCAGGAACATATGCTCAAAGATCCTGTCGTGATTGGCGTTAGTGGGGACGCAGTTATTTTCCTTGAAATGAAATCATTTTTTGAATCTGTAAAGATTCAGAATCATCCGGTTGAAGTACGAAATATTCTTCCCGGCTCATCTTATGTCGATTTTGATATTATCCTTGTCGGCAAGAATGAACAACTGACCGTGGCCGACGTGAAACGAAAAATAGGAACAAAAGCCGTTCTCATTATCGGAGATACGCCTGAAATGGCTGGCTGCGGAGCGATGTTTGCTTTTTCCCTTGTGGGCGGAAAACTCCGCTTTCTCATTAATAATGGTGAGATTGAACGATCTGGCTTGAAAGCCAGTGCAGTGCTTTTGAATTCGGCCACGGTGGTTAAAACGAATGACGAGGCACGCAAATGAAAAAGGTTATCTCTATTCGAAATCGTATAATTCGGTTAGTTATGGTTGTTTCAACGGTGATTATTGGGATCACGGCACTGCTTTTTTCTCTATTTACGATTTCCATTTTTAAGAATAATCAGAAAGATTCACTTCTCGCCGGAATGGGTTTCACCGCAGCCTATTGCGTTCCTTCATTGCTCTTTGACGATCCTAACGGAGCTTCGCAAGTACTTCAGAATTACTCTGCCATGCCACAAGTTCTCCACGCGGTTCTACTAGATGATTCCGGTGCTAACTTTGCATCATATTCGGTTCAAGGACATATTGTTGAACTCTCTCCAGTGCGAGCGCTTCCCGAGTATACGTATCTTTCGGGAAAATTGGCTCTAGCGGTGGCAGTCATGTCTGATAATGAAAAAATCGGCGAACTTCACATGCTCGTTTCTACGAAAGAAATGACAAATATGCTCTATCGGATTGCTGGATCTTTCGCCATGGTAGTTCCACTTCTTCTCTTGTTTGCATATTTATTTGGATCGCGCCTGCAAAAGAGAATTTCCGGGCCCATTTTACGTTTATCTGCAGTGGCTGAACAGGTTCGATACGGTAGTGCAATTCCGGTCATTGATGAAAAAGAGGCTGGTGCTTCTGAAATTGTTTCGTTGAATAATAGGTTTAGGGAGATGCTTGAACGCATTACGGCTGGTGAAAAGGAACTTGTACAGGCATCAGAATTTCTTCACACGATCGTAGATTCAATGCCATCACTTTTAATTGTTGCTTCTAGAGAAAAAGTTATTACGCTATGCAATGAATCTGCAGTCTATTATTGCGATCAGGGCCATCCTCTTCAGATGAATCTTTTCTTCGCATTTCCTTTCTTGGAATTGCTTTCTAATGAAATCGATCAGGTACTTTCTGAAAATAGAAAACAGGTTCTTCGCGGTGTTACTGTTAATGCAAAAACGATTAAACAGTGTGATATTGAACTGTTTCCACTCAACTATGAAGAACAATCTGGCGTTGTGATTTCGTTGACAGACGTGACTGAACTCGCTCAAAAAGATCAGCAGTTGGTTCAGATTCAGAAAATGGAGACAGTGGGGTCTCTGGCGGGAGGTTTGGCGCACGATTTCAACAATATTCTTTCTGGAATCGTGGGAACGCTGTCACTTATGGAGTATCAAAATGCTGAATCGATCAATTTTGAAGAGTTGAAAGAGTATGTTGCCATCATGAATCACGCTGGCGATCGAGCAAAAGAGATGATCGATCATCTGTTGTCGTTATCTCATAAGAGCGATACATCCTATGGAACAGTAGATCTTAAGGATATCGCATTTCATGCAATTCGGTTTTGTGAACATAGTTTTGACAAAAAGATTAGGATTGCACCGCTAAAAATCGGTGAAAACTGCTATGTGCGAGGAAATGCTACTCAGTTGGAACAAGTCGTCCTCAACCTCTGTGTCAATGCGTGTCACGCCATGACCATGATGCGAGATGATGTTGATTCTTATGGAGGTGATCTGAGTATTTCTGTTGAATCGCGCGGTGAAATGATTTGCCTAGTAGTGCGTGATTCCGGTGTGGGGATTCCTGAAGAGAACCTAACGCAGATATTTGACCCATTTTTTACGACCAAGGGTAAGGGGAAAGGAACGGGATTAGGACTTTCCATGGTGAATAATATTGTCAATCAGCACGGAGGATTGCTTCAGGTCGAATCGACCGTGGGAAAAGGAACGGTAATCACTATTGAATTACCTCGCGTTGATTCTGGAACTGATGTTTTAATAACACCTTCCGGTATAAAAACGGACCTTTTTGGCACCGGTAAAACGGTGCTCATTATCGACGACGATGTTCAGATTCGGACGGTTGCGCAAAAAATGATATCTCGCCTTGGCTTTACTGTTGTCATTACTGAAGATGGATTCGAGGGAATTGATTATTTTACAGAGTCTCATAATTCGGTAGATCTTGTTCTTTTAGATATGGTTATGCCTGGGATGTCCGGCAAAGAAGTCTTTGTGAAATTGCAGGAAATCGATTCTCGTGTGCCGGTCATTCTCTCCTCTGGATTTGGTCAAGATGATCGCGTTCTTGATACACTGCGGCTTGGCGTTCGCGATTTCTTGCATAAGCCTTATACTATGAATGAGTTATGCCGGGTGTTGGAAAAGTGTATCTTTCAGACAAATCTGCTTTGAATCTCACTTTTTACACATCTTTACTTTCTAAGAAATGAATAAATTATGGTTGACTTAATTGTAATAGGTGGCGGGCCAGCAGGTTGTCATGGTGCTATAAATGCAGCTACAAATGGATTAAAAACAGTGGTTATTTCTAACGGGGGTGTCGGTGGAGTTTGCCTTCACTCTGGTTGTATTCCTTCCAAGACAATGCTTTATAGTACAGAATTATCGAGGGATCATGCTGATTTCGCCATTTATGGGGGTCCGCATCTCGTCGATGTACCGGTTCTTCGGGAGCGAATAGGATCGATAGTTTCCACCCTCGAACGGGGAATTACTCAACAGTTCAAACGATTGGGGGTTACACTTCTCGATGAAGTGGCCGAGATTCTACCTAAGCGCGATCGATATTTTGCGGTGAAAGCAGGATCTGAAATTCTCATGAGTCGTTATCTTCTCATTGCCACCGGATCTCGGGAGCGTGCCTTGGATATTCCCGGGATTGATAAAGTTTCAGCTGTAACTATCTCTGATCTGATTGAACATGAATCTGCTCCAGAATCGTTGTTAATTGTTGGAGCAGGCGCAGTCGGTTTGGAAATCGGCTCAGCTTTTGCACGAATGGGGACACAGGTCACCATAATCGAAAAAAGTGATCGAATAGCTCCCCAATTTGATTCCGATTTAACCCGTATTTTGGCCGGTGAGCTCGAAAAAGAGGGACTAAAAATCCACACTTCTTCAGTGGTTGAGCGGTTCCATTCACACAGTGCAGATATCCGCCAAAATGGAAAGATCATAACCTGCCGATTTGAAAAGGTACTCTTTGCGCTGGGGAGGTCTCCTCGACTTGATATTACTGGATTGCTCAATTTGTCCGTTACCATAACAGCTGATAACTCATTGGCGGTATCTTCCTGTGGTGAAACATCCGAGCCTGGCTGTTACGCAGCGGGCGATGTAATTGGTGAACCAATGCTTGCTCATGCGGCATATTACGAGTCTGAGCAGGCTATTGCGAATATGCTCGGGAAAGTTCGCCCCACGAACAATCCATGTGTTCCCACCGTTCTCTATACATATCCTGAACTTGCGTCGATTGGACTTTCCGAAAAGGATGCGGCTCAACAGGGGATTCCCGTGGTGGTTAAGCGGCGACCTTTTGGCGGAAATGGACGATTTCTCGCGGAAACCTCCGGGATGAGAGGAGTCTGTAAGGTCTTGCTTCACAAGGAAACAGGAGTAGTCCTTGGGATACATCTCGCCGTGCCTCACGCATCGGAACTGATAGCCATTGGCTCGTTGATCATCTCTCAGAAACTCACCGCCGATGACCTCGCACATTGTATCTTCCCGCACCCGACCATGGGGGAAATAATCAAACAGTGTATTGTTGAGGAGATATAATGCGACTGCGGAATGTTGCCGGTGCTAAAGAGATGCTTGCTAGTAATCCCAATCTGGTGATTCAAAATCCAGAAAGCCACAAGGGAAAATGGGATGCACTCTTTGGAAATACTAATCCTGTTCATGTTGAGGTGGGCATGGGTAAAGGCAGATTCATCTACGGTATGGCACTTCAGAATCCCGAGATAAATTTTGTAGGTATTGAATATTTTGATTCGGTGTTAGTGCGTGCAATGGAGAAATTCATAGCCGAACCTCTTCCTAACGTTCGCTTGCTTCGCTATGATGGTGAACACTTAGAGAAGTGTTTTGAAAAAGGCGAATTAGGACGTATTTACCTCAATTTCTCTGATCCATGGCCGAAAGTTCGCCACGCAAAACGCCGTCTCACTCACGAAGTTTTCCTGAAAATCTACCGCGAAGTTCTTTCGCGCGACGGTGATATTTGGTTTAAAACTGACAACCGCAGTTTGTTTCAGTTTTCGCTGATCAGCATGAACAATTTTGGGATGATTTTTGAAGATGTGGCATTGAACCTTCATGAAGATGAGCCAGAAGACAATGTGCGCACTGAATATGAACAAAACTGGAGCAGTCGCGGATATCCGATCTATCGGGTTGAAGCGCGATTTGACTATTCGAGGGTAAAATGAGTATTTCGCGAATCAATCCACAGCGTCGATGGTCTGATGTGACCGTATTTAATCAAACCGCATATTTCGTCGAAGTTGCTGATAATCCTGAAGAAGAAGCAGAAGGACAGGTGCGTCAGATTCTCGCTCAGGCGGAACAGCGCCTCGCTTCGGTGGGATCTCACAAGGGAAACCTTCTCTCAGCGACGATCTATTTCACCGATCGCAAATGGATTTCAACTATCAATGAACAGTGGGAATCATGGTTGCCCGAAGGGTGTGCGCCGGTTCGCGCTGCGGTGAAAGCCGAGATGGTTGATCCGTGCTATCTTGTTGAAATATCATTTGTTGCAGCCATATTTTAAGCGGTGTTCTCACGCTGACACGCTGAAATGAGGTGTGTCACCTTCATAGGGAGACCTTTTCCCTCTTGGTCAGCTGTGTTTTACATACACCTCTGAAATGCTGAATCACTAACAAATCGTGGCATTCGTTTAAAATTATTCTGTAATCGGCTAGAGATCAGTAAATAATAAAAAAAAGATTTTTCTGTTGATAACGTACAGTTTGATTGTATTTCCTTGTTTTATAGTAAGATGAGATATGCTATTGGTTCTTTTGTGGGGCGTGGCTTGGAAAAAATAAAGAAAATGAGAAAAAATTACTTCAGAATTGGATAAGCCTGCCGATAAACTTAATAAGAGGTGGTCCACTAAAGCTTAGGGAAGGAGGACGCCATGAGACTAGAAAGCATTCGCGAAGCCGTTGCGACGGAATTCAAGAAAATAGACAAGACGGAAAAGAAGGCGGCCGAAGTTCGCCCGAAAGCGGTAGTTAAGGATTCGGCTCGACTTTCTGAACAGGCGACTAAAGCCGCACCGGAGACGAAAAGTATAGCCGCTCGAATCGCAATTGAACCGGAGATCCGGGAAGAAAAAATTGCTGAAGTAAAAAGCCGCATTGAAAGCGGATACTACAATTCGAACGAATTTAACGAAAAGCTGGCTGATAAGCTGATAAAAGACTTCGGTTTTTAGCAGTTGATAGATCTTCAGAATTGCCACGTCTTTTCGGAAACACCATTTTAAGAGGAAATACAGCGAATGTACTTCCTCTTTTTTAATTATTTCGTGCATATCTTCGCAAAAATCCGTCTAGAATGATGCAAAATCGGCGATCTCTTTAGATCTTTCTCAATTCGTGCAATCACAATTGTTATTGATTAGATTTACAAAAGTATCTGCATTCGATAGTTATATTTATGCTACAGGATAACCGTGTAGTTCATATTGTGGAGTATTCATGAAAAATAATGTCGCTGTGGCTCGGTTAATTAAACGCACTCTCTTTGTGTTTGGGGTTGCATTGTCAGTCTATGGGGTGCCCAAAGAGGAGCCAAATGCAGTGCAAATCGCGGAACTTCAAAAGAAAATCGCTGAATACAAAGAAAAAACGACAAAGGTTCAAGAGAAAATAGGAGCATCTCGCAGTGAGTCGGTTCAGGAACAGCAGAGTCACGATCGATATCGTGAAACGTTTGCAATTGAGTTGAGCCGTCTGGAAAAAGAGAAATCTGAACTGACTTCTGAAAAGATCAAAATTGGTCGCAGCGCTGATTCTCTTGGTGTTCAGATCACTTCGTTTCAGGGAGTTACCCGTGAAATGGAACTTCGCCAGCAGCAGTTTTCTAAATCGGTTCTCGAGGCTATAGAAATCTATAACCTCGAACTTTCCCGTTTCCCGGCTCCGCTTCTAAGCAAAGAACGTGAATCACTTCTCTTTCTCAAAAATGAACTTTCCAATGGTTCGATAAGTGCCATCGAAGGAATTGAACGGCTCTGGACTGTGATTCAAACGATCAATCGCGAAAGACTTACCGTTGATGTCTGGCAGGCGCTTTCCACGTGGGAACAGGTCACTGGACAGGTTCACTATATGCGGATTGGGTACGGATGGCTCGGTATGGTCAATGAAAATAGTTCCAAAGGCGCTGTCTGGAATGGAGATTCATGGGTACCTGTTACTAATCCTTCGCAGTTGAGTTCCATGCGCACTGCGGTTAAAATTCGCGGTGGCAATGCCGTTCCGTTAATTCTATCGCTTCCTGTCACGGCGACAGAGAAAGCGGGGAAACAGTGAAATTTGGATTGAGGTCGCAAGTGAATTATCGTTCTATCTCATTGTTATTATTAGTAGTGTGCTCGCTGTTTTCCCAAAGTCAAAATGTGGCAGATTTGGCTCGTCAGCTTGAAGCGGCTAAGGAGTTGTACGGCGACAAGATGGCTGAGCTTGAAAAAGTATCCAACGACCGCTGGAAAGCTCGCCAGAAAGCTGTTTTGGAGAAAGAGCAGAACCAGATTCAGCTTGAACAGCAACGCTCTTCTGTGGAACAGCTCTATAGCGATGTTGCTCGAGTTCGTGAAGAGAAACTCTCTCGTGAGGAACTCCTTTCGGTGGAACAGTCAAAAGCGAAAGATGCTCAGGAGAGCTGGAATGGTTTACTTGGCGTTGTGGAACAGAAACGGTCCCTGACCAATCGCGAAAGCGGCGGCATTTTCCCGATTGGTCTGGAACAGCGCATGGCTGCGGTTGCGGCGGTGGACGCGCGATTCCCCGGGAATCGCTACCCTTCGGAAGTTCTCAAGGGGATCGTAAAAACACAAGCGGATCAACTTCGCGACAGCAGAGAGATTACTACGACCAAGACTACCATTGTGGATGAAGCAAATAATCCTCGCGAAGTCAATCTGTTGCGCATTGGTCACGCTTATGCTGTAGCGCGAACCGATTCTGCGGCATTCTACCTCTCGTTCTTCGGTGAAGGAGCTTCGGTGCCGTTCAAATGGCTTTCAATTGAAGATCCTGTGGTTGGTTCTCTTGTGGGCAATGCCATTGCGGGAGTATCTCAGGGCACGGCGGTTGTCGTTCCTGTTGATATGTTGCAGAATGATCAGAGTCAGGAACTTATCAGCGGTAAAAAAGCGCCGTTACTCGTGCGGATTAAAGATTTTATCATCAAGGGCGGCTTTGTTATGGGCCCGTTGATTCTCGTGGCACTTTGGGCCATTGTGATTGCTCTGAACCGGATCGTGGTGTACGCAATTCACCATCGCCGAGATTATCAGTTTATCAATGAAGCGGTTCGTCTGCTTGAAATGGGAAAAATCAGCGAAGCTAAATTGTTTTCAGAACGGGGAAAAGGTGTCCTTGCCCGAGTTCTTAACAGCTGCTTGAAACACACGGATCAGAGTCGCACTGCGGCGGAACAATCGGTGAAAGAGATGCTTCTCGGCGAGATGCCCTCCTTGGAAAAACATCTCGATACCTTGGCAGTGATCGCTGGATCTGCGCCACTGTTGGGGCTACTGGGAACAGTGACGGGAATGATCAATATGTTTGAAGCGATTACCGCGTTCGGAACCGGTGATCCGAAACTTCTCGCCGGCGGTATTTCTGAGGCGTTGATAACCACGGAAGTTGGTCTCGCCATTGCAATTCCGGTTCTGTTACTTCACAACTGGCTACGCAATCGCCGCAACGGTATTCAGGCGGAGATGGAGATTTACGCAATGCGGATTCTCAACCGGATTTGGCCGGCGGAGTGACCATGAACGACGACATCTATCGTTTTGTCCATTACTATTTCGAACAGGGTGGCGTAATCAACGTACTGATTTTCATTACGGCGATCGTCATTTTCTATATCACGTTGGACAAACTGTTCGTTTTCGCGGCATTTTCGCGGCAACTCCCCGATTCTAAGGAAGTTTCGGAAACATTGCTAGATGGGACAATGCCCAAGCGGTCACCGGCAAGTTTTCAGGCTGCGTTTTCTGATATTTCAGTGGGCATGGGCGAACGACCGCTCACGTTTTATCAGAACCGGTTTCGCGAAGTTCTCATTATCGAATCGGATCGTCTTGAACGGGGATTGTCTACCATGGCAGTGTGGATCAATGCGGCACCGCTTCTGGGACTGTTCGGCACGGTTATCGGGATGACGCAGACTTTTGGCGTCATAACGGCCTTTGGAATTGGAAATCCGACACTATTGTCGGAGGGGATTTCACTTTCGCTCATAACTACCCAAACGGGATTGATCGTCGCCTTTCCGGGTTTGATTATTCATAACATACTGACAAGTAAGAAAGAAAAGCTAATGCATCGCCTTGTTAATCTCGGTGAAACAGCATTTCGTTCGAAAGGTGACATAGATGCTTTTTGATGATTATGGATTCCTTCAAAAGAAAACAGCTTCGGCCACGGTCGATATGGGCCCACTTCTGGATATGGTGTTTATCCTTTTGATTTTCTTTGTGATAACAACGAATTTCAACCGCCAGACCGGCGTTGAAGTTCAGAAGCCGAAAGCGCAGTCTGCGGTGAGTCAGGGGAGCAAGACGATCATGGTGGGAATTACTCAAGAAGGGGCAATTCACATTCACGGTCGACAGGTGACTGCGGATGGTTTGGAACAGATTCTGGCGCGTGAAATTTCCCAGCGCCCCGATGCGACGGTGGTGATCGTGGGAGATCGCGGTTCCACGCTGGGAAGATCGGTGGAAGTCATGGATCTGTGTGCCAAGGCGGGCGTCACCAAGGTTTCTATCGCTGCGGATGCTGAACAGTGAAAAACGAAAGAAATCTCTTTGTCGCATTGATATTGTCACTGGCAGCTGCCGGAGGAAAACTTGCGGGAGCTGTTGTGCTCGCAGTGCTTCTCTTTGCGCTGTTTCCGTTCTTAAACGATCTGTTCCACGGTGAATATAGTGCGGAAAAGAAGATTGAGAAAGGTCAGAAAACGATTCTCATGACCATGGTGACCAATCCTCCGCCAAAACCTTCAGAAGAGCCGAAGCGGATGCGGACCGTTCAGAACAGCGCCTCGCGGCCAAACCGGGCAACGGGAACCTCTTCGGCGCGGTTTGCCCCTGATCTGTCTCTCGGTGGTGGGGATGGCCCCGCAGTTGAATCTGCGGGAAATGGTTTTGCCGATGCGATTTATGAGGAAGGTGAAACGGATGAACCGCCTATGGCGATTACGCGAACGCCTCTCGCCTATCCGCAGGCTGCTCAGCGCGCCCGGATCGAAGGTACTGTGGAAGTGGTTTTTCTCGTCAATCGCGAAGGTCGTGTGCAGGATATTGCGTTTACACAGGTTCCACACAAGATGTTTGAACAGCCCATTCGAGCGACTATTCAGACCTGGCGATTCAAACCGGCCATGCTTCAGGGTGTTCCCGTGGCGGTGCGGGTTCGCCAGCGAGTCGACTTTAATCTTCGTCAATAGGATTTGGTAGAAATGAAACAGGGATTTAGAACAGCAGAACACCTTTCGCTATCGTCTCGTATGACGATGGTGGTGCTGTGCATTCTCCTGTCGTATACGTCTGTTTTTTCCGGTGAACTGATGAAAAAGGGCGATGATCTCTACCGCGCCGGGAAATTTTTCGAGGCGATTCCGGTCTACAAACAGGCACTGCGGGCCGAAGAGAATCCGCCGATTACCCATTTCAACATTGCAAACTGCTGGTTTCAGCTCGATTCTCTGTCAAAAGCTGCGGTGCACTACGATCTGACCATTTCGCAAGCGCCTGAGTTTGTGCGCGCTTATCTCAATCTGGGGATTGTTCATTTCAACATGGATCAGTTCGGGAGTGCCGTGTCGGTGTTAGAGCGAGGAAGAATCGAAGATCCGGAGAATCTCACCATGATTCAGGTGCTGGCGGAATCCTACCGCCGTCTCAAGAAATACGATCACGCCATTCCGCTCTATCTCGAACTGATAGATCGCGACAGTTCAAAAGTAGACAGTTGGTTTGTTCTGGCTGAAATGAGTCGCGAACTGGGCGATGGTGACGAAGCGGCGGCCTATGTTAAAAATTATCCCGATGCGGGGCGCCGACAGGGTGATAAGTATTTCATGTTGGCCGAGATTGCCGAAGAGCGCGGGCGGTTCAGCGAGGCTGTTTTTTATCTCAATCAATACGCGGTGCTGAATCCCAAAGACCGCTGGCCTCACTACAAGTGCATTGCGCTTATTCAAAAACAGGGAAATCCTCTTTCGGCAGTGTTTAAGGCGCAGGAAACGGTGAAAAAGTTTCCCGACTTTTCCGATGCAGCATTGCTAGGTGGTAATATCGCCTTTGCTGAAAAGCAGTTCCGATTTGCCGAAGAACTCTACCTCATTGCCTACAAAAACGGTTCTGCCGGTGGAGTTACCGGCTTGAACAATCTCAATCGCTACTTCACGCGAACGGGAGACCGCGAAAGTTCCAATCGAATCGCGCGAATCCTAGCACTTCAGGCCAAAAAACAGAAACCGTAACCGACAATCAGGACAGGAAAAAGATGAAAAAAGCAGTTGCTGCTCTCCCCTTTCTGTTATCTGCCGCGGCGGTTTTTGCTGAACCGGCGGTGATGGATCTCGAGACGATTGTGGTGACCGAAATGGTTCCTCTGGAGGAGTTTGTCCATCGCTATGATGCGATTGGAGAACTTCAATTTGATGCGGAAGAGTTGACCAAACTCCCTTCGGTGGGCGAATCGGATCTATCGCGCGCACTGAAATATCTTCCCGGTGTCTCTGCGGCCAACGAAAACTCGTCGGAACTGATCGTTCACGGCGGTGCACCGGAGCAGAATCTCACCATGCTCGACGATATTCCGCTCTACAGCATCGACCACTTTTTCGGCTTTTTCAGCCCGTTTAATGCCGACGCGATTTCGTCGGTGAAACTCTACCGCGGATTTGCTCCGGCGTGGTTCGATGATCGCCTTTCGAGTGTGGTTGAATACCGCCGCAAAGAAGGATCGGTGGATACGCTTGTTACTGCAGTAAATCTCTCAATGTTGTCGCTTTCCGGCATGGTTTCTTCGCCGTTGACCAAACGGGGAACAGTACTTCTCGCGGGACGCCGTTCCTACTCGGATCTCGTGAAAACTCCGCTTTATGAAAGCATTTTCCATCAGTTCTCCAACGATGGCGAAATGAATAAGGATCTGGACAACTTTCAGGTGAACCGCGACCCTTCGTTTCACTTTTACGATATAAACGGCGGTTTGAATTTCAAAATCAGTGACGGCGATTCTCTTTCCGCGTCGTTCTACACCGGAAAGGACAATCTTTCCACGCTGGCGAAAGCGCACAGCACGCATCTAATTCAGCTCAATCCCACTCCTCTTTCGCTGGTTCCCCGATCGGTGGATGTTCGCCTTGAAAACGACGGATTCTGGGGAAATCTCGGGTTCAGCGGGAGTTGGAACCGTTCGTGGAACGATCGCTTGTCATCCAAACTGACCGCCGGGCGATCGCACTATTTCTTTGGGAATCAGGAGAATTTTTTCACCGGTGCGGTGATCGGCGACACGATGGATGCTGCGTTCGAAGCCAAACAGACGCGCGATGCGGACAATTCGCTTACTGATTTTTTTGGGAACATCCGCACGACTGTTCGATTTGAAAAGATGACTCTCGACGGCGGGATTGATTTCCACGCCTATACGACCAACTATCGCCAGCAGGAACGGTACACGAAACTGACCGGTGAAGTGCAGGGCGAAGAGACCGAAGAGTTCACCATTCTCGATTCGGCAAAGCTGACCGATCTATCAAAAGAGAAACAGCTCGTAACCCTTTGGGCTCAGGAACAGTTTTCGCCAATCGAAAAGCTCACGCTGGTGGCGGGAATTCGCGCAAATATCTACGAAGGAATGGATAAACTCTACCCATCTCCCCGAATTTCTGCCGTGTACGAACCGCATCGACTGGTCGCACTGAGGGCCAATGGATCGATTCTGCATCAGTTTCTGCACCGCTCGCCCATGTACGATCTCTATCTCGAAGGATCCCGTTTTTTCTGGATGCTTTCCGACAAGGATGAATCGCCGGTATCAAAAGTGAAAAAGGCGAATGCGGGAATTTCATTCAAACCGGCGGGATTTTTGATCGATTGCGAAGGATACTACTCGCATCAGAGTGGACTTGCGGTCTATCGCGAAAGTTTTACCCCCAGCTCTTCCGATTTTGCCCTCGGGCAAGGGTGGACGCGGGGAATCGACTGCATGATCCAAAAAGACCTTTCGTGGTACACCGGATGGGTCAGTTATACGTTCAGCAAATCGGTGCAGCAGTTCAGCGAACAGATCAACCACGGCAAGCCCTTTGTGTCGCCCTACGATCACCCACATGAAATCAAGATCGTCAATATGATTGATCTGAAAAAGTTCAATTTCACCGCCACCTGGGTCTACGCCACGGGCGCATCCTTCGAAACGCCCGTGGGAACCTACCTTCCGGACTATTTCGACTGGACCACCACCACCTTCGGCATCGGAGGATGGAAAAACAGCGAACGGATGCCCGAATATCACCGCCTTGACCTCTCCGCGTCCTATCGGTTCACGCCGGGAACGCAGTGGAATATTACCCTGAACGGATCGGTTTTCAACTGTTATAACCGCAAAAACATTCGCGGGTACGGATTCGAACACGCCCTCGACATGGGCGGTAAAGAGGTCGATCCCTATCGAATTTACCCCACCGAATCGTACTATCTCGGCATTGTTCCTTCACTTTCGATTGCGGCTGAACTGAAACATCCCCGGCGAGGTGCTCAATGAAATGGCTGATTCTTCTTCTGACCCTGCTCTTTGCGGCCTGTATGCCCGAACCGGAACTGGATAACGGCGGAAAAAAGTACTATCTCAAGGCCTATCTCTTTGCGGGGGAAAAGGTGAAACAGGTGCATGTGAAAACTGTGCTTGCCTATAATCCTGTGGTGGCTGATTCGATCAATCAGATCATTCCCGAAGAGAGTGTTGTGCGCGATGCTAAAATTACCCTGTTCCTCGACAACGAACCGATTCCGCTCGTCTTTGACAGTTCGATTTTGGGGAATTACGTGTCGGATCACGTGGTGAAAGAGGGCGGGAACTACCGGATTCAGGCGGAAATATTCGATACGGTCAGTGGCAAAACGATTACACTCACTGCGAAAACGGTCTGTCCCCGCAAAGATCCCAAGATCCGCCTCGACACGACCACCTTTTTTATCGATCAGCAACTGCTCACCGACCGGTTCTGGGATGTCTATCGCGAGCCCGAAGCATTTTCGCACTTAGTTCTACACTTTTCGCCGACCGGTCAGTACCACATGCTCACCTTTTCCGGAAGTGGGAACTCCATCGTGAAAATGGCGATTCCGGCGTACAAAAAACGGGTGCCACAGCAGGCGGACAGCATGATCATTTCGCCGATACATTTTCAGTCGTACCGATTCTATGAACAGTATCGCGTGGTGGTGCATCATCTCAACAAAGAGTACGCCGATCTCTATGTGCTCAATGGGCCGGAAAGCGATGCGTGGCTTCACGGGAACACGGATCTCGTTCCCGAAGGAATCTCCAATGTCAGCAATGGCGGCGGGATTTTTACGGCGATCGCTTCGGATACGCTGAAATTCTATCTGAAAAAGAAGAAATAGAGATAATTCTGGAACTGGCGAAATCGCCGTGTGGATGGCTTCGTTGTTTTTGGGCGTTGCGTTTCGCCTTGGCTCACCGCCGGGCCCTGCCAGGGGTTCCGTGCGGAGTACCGCACCCGCTTCGCGGCCCTTCTGGTCCCTAACGCGAACACGCCCACGGAATGTATCTCACCTGTCCGCCGCAAAGGGAATTGGAACTCTTTTCGTGGACCTTTGTAGGGGAGGCCCCCTGTGGCCGCCCAAGGTAAACACAAAGTCGGTTTGTAATACCGTTACGCTGCCATGACCGCGGTGACTGCCGTGACCGCACCGAGGACAATTGCCACCACATTGCTCAGAACAATCGGCCAGTCCACGCGCGGTTTCAGCGAACCGTAGGTGACCCATGAAATCCCGTTGATCACCGTGGCGATCGGAAGGATTATCGATCCCGGTTGACCGCTGATATTCAGGCGAATCTGATCGATATACGATCCAAACATAATAATCCCCATGATTGATGCAAACCAGCCGATTTTGTCCACGATTTTCTGATCCATACATTCTCCTTGTAAATGTTGTGTAAAATAGATCTTTACGATCGCTGGAAATGACTCTTCACTCCCGATATCGGATACTGCTGAATGCAGAAATGGATTTTGAACCTGCAGAACAGGTAGTGCAGCCCCGAGAAATGAATAATCCGCTCCGATATGTCATATTAAGTCGCGCCCCAAATATGGCACACATTGATATATTTTAGGGCATGGAAAAACTAAATTTAAAAACAGTAGAAAAAGTCGTCCGT
>JFJP01001174.1_pt1 | contig 30027 bp, 19 predicted proteins | sample 431651 | NCBI WGS metagenome assembly JFJP01 (sample SAMN02602958, study PRJNA72255) | Microbial mat metagenome, whole genome shotgun sequencing project. | biome: fresh water; feature: sink hole; material: water; isolation source: purple microbial (photo- and chemosynthetic) mats found in... | reverse complement strand
TGCGGAGGGCGGGATCGGACATGGTGTGGTTGATGGCTTTGTCGCGGTCTGTGGCAAAAGCGATGCCAAGGCGGCCGGGGTGGTTGTGGGCTAAGGATGTTGGCAAGGTGGCTCCATCGGTTGGGCGTGCCGGGTGCGCGCTCAGGAGCGTGGCCGCGGTTTTTCGTGTTTCATTCCGCGAGCTCCCAGTATCCGGTTTTTTTGCTGCCCCTTCGTTTTAGCAAGTTCGCGGCTTGCATTTTCCTGAAGTCGCGCTTGATGGTCTCCAAGCTCACGCCGCATGCTCTCGCGATTTCTTCTCGGGTGATGTGTTGGTTTTCTCTTATCAGGTTCAGGATTTTTTTCATTCGGTCTTTTAAGTGGTCATTGGGGGCATTTGTAGGGTCATTGTTGGCATTTATAGGGTCATTTAATGGGTCATTGTGGTCATTTGAGGGGTCATTTGGGTCATTTAAGGGGTCATCGTGGTAGTTTATGGTGTCGTTTGGGCCATTTATGGGGTCATTGTGGTAGTTTATGGTGTCATTTGGGCCATTTATAGGGTCATTGTGGTAGTTTATGGTGTCATTTGGGTCATTTATGGGGTCATTGTGGTCGTTTGTGGTGTCATTTGGGTCATTTATGGGGTCATTGTGGTCGTTTGTGGGGTCATTGTGGCCCTTTACAGTGCCATACGGATAGCTTGAAGGTTCGTTCGCTTGGGCCAAAAGGCCATTCCAAGGAACATTGTTGATTTTTTCTTTGAACAGAGTAACAAGAAAACCGCCAGGTCGTTCCTCAAACTTAGGAGGAAAGACCCCATGGGAAGAGCATATATCTAAAATTCTTTTGACCCCCGTTCCGTATCGCTCGACCAGCCCGAACTCCTTGAACGCTTTCGCGATCAGCTTGTTTCTGGTCTTGGAGGTATAGTCGCCAGAAAGCAAGTCGCTCAATGTGAGGCCATCGTAAAGGCCTCCCGGATTGAAGAACTCGATTCTTTTGTCGAAGAACTTGATGATCGAGGCGCTGCTGCTTCTGTAGTCTCTGTGGACGATCATGTTCACGACGATCTCGCGGATGGCGTCCAAGGGGTAGTCAAACCGTTCGGTCCGTCGTGCTTTCCCGGTGATGATGTACTCCACCATGAGGTGCTTTCGGATGAAGGCGAGGACTTGTTCCACCTCGGCGAACAGGTCGGTCTGCAACGAGATGCTGTCGATGATGGTGATGTCGCTCTTGAACCTTCCGACTTGGATGTCGGAAATGGCGCAGTGGTCTTTCGCGAAGAGCAGGTAGGCCCCGAGCGTTGGCCGCCCTTCGCGGACCAGCTCGAACTTTTTCAAGAACTCGAGGGTGTCGATGCTTATCTTGCGGTCGTTTTTGCGTTCGATTCCTGCGATGAAGCTCTTTACTTTTTCCAAGGAGATGTCGTCCAGGCTGTGGTAGGGGCTCGGGTAATAGTCCCAACTGGTGTTGATGGTCTTCAGGTGCTCGTTGGCTATCTCGTCCGTGGAGAGCAAGTGGTTGGAGTTGAAGGCCCTTTTGTAGTATTTGCCCTGAGTGGAGACGGGTTTGATGGGATATTCGGCGACACTCAGGCGCACCACCGCCTTGTGGGAATCTATGAGAATCATGTCGGAGTCGGCGATCAGGGCAGGGGAGGTCTTGCTTTTGATCTCGTTGATCCAGCTTTGGACGCTCTCGCTGTTGATGTCAACACCGACGATGCGGTTTGTCTTCGAGATGCCGATATAGACGCTGCCGCCCCTCTTGTTTGCGAAAGCCACGAGGGACTCGATCACTTCCCTGTTGAAGGAAGTTTTGAACTCGGCTTGTTCGTTTTCGCCCATGGAAATGATATGCTGCAGTCTCTCTTTGTCCATTGCGCGTATGATTCAGCGGGGGGATTCGAGTTCGAGTTCGGGGAACGACCGAAGGCGAGATGGGTGGGCAAGGCGTCGCCAGAACCGGTCGAGCTCGCCGGGGCCGATGGCCCCGAGACGGTGCCGCGAGCCGAAGTCTTCGATGCGTGGGGCGGGTTCAGGCATGGTAGGGAATTTGGGACAGCGCGAAAGCGTCGCGAGGTCTGCCCGGAGGACTGAAAAGTAAAGATAATGAAAATCCGCCCAAACGGCCAAAAGGGCTTGGGGCGGGGGAAGGTAGGAGAAGGGCGAAAAAAAGGACGTTTAGCGGTCCAGGGGCTCGCAGTCGGCTTGGGCGAAGGCGGCGCGGCGGGTGCCGGGGAAAACGTTCAGGCCCTGTCGTGTCGAGCCCTCGACCAGGGCCCTGCGAACTTCCGGGAATTCGGCGAAAACGGAGAACCAGATGTCGAAATAGCCGTTGCTTCCGGCCAAGTCGAGGATCGTGCCAAGTCTTGGCACTCCTTTTTGGGAGGCGTAGTGCTTGAGCTGGCGTTGGGCGATTTCGGCCACGCGCATCCTGTCTGCCCAACGGTCGTCGGCGGGGGTGTGCCTGGGGTGTCCAGGGTGGCGGTCCAGCCCGACGAGCTCCAGAAAGGCCTTCGCCTTATTGGCTGCCTTGTCCGATCGCCTTGGCCGAGGAACGCCGTTCGGCCCCAGCTCGACATGGAAAAGCAGGTTGTGGGTATGGGGCAGGAAGGGCCCATCGTCGGTGAAGTCCTTTTTGGACTTGATGCTGTTGCAGTTGACGCAGGCCAGTAGGAAGTTGTCCCAACGGTAGATCAGGTGCTCGTAGCGGAGCTTGCCCTGTGCGTCCTTGAGTCCCTTGGGGCGAACGTGGTCAACGTTCAAGCAGGCCAAGGGTATCCTTCGGCCGCATTAGGCGCAGTAAGGGCCGAAGCATTCGACCAACTCGATCTTGGCCAATGTCCAAGGCTTGATTTCCAAGGGCTCGCCTTTTTCATCGAACCTTGGCGGCTTGTCAATGGGCCTCATGGGTGAGCGCTTCTTTGGAGAGCAGTTCGGCCTCGAGCAAGGCCACGAAGGCGGGGTCGCGGTCAAATTGCAGCCGGAGGTGGTCGAGCTGTCGCTTGGCTTCGTCGATCTGCTCGGGGGCCGCGGCTGCTCCGAGCAGGGAGAAGAATCGGCTGGCAGCCTCCTGCATGTCCTGAAAGGCCAGGCTGCGGTGGGGCTTGTCGATGCCCATCTCGCTCCCGGCGATTTCCTCGATGCTCATGCGGAAGGGGTCGCCGGAGGGTGGCGCGTCCTTGTCGAGGATGAGGAGGTTTTCGGCGGCCAGGGACTGCACCACGAAGGGGGAATGCGTGGTAACGATGAACTGGAGTTTGGGGAACGCGTTGGAAAGGTCTCGCACGACGTGCCGCTGCCAACGGGGATGCAAGTGCAGGTCCATCTCATCGACCAGGACCACGCCCGGCGAGAGCTTGACGGCGAGCTCCTTCTTCCAGCCGTTGAGGATGATGCAGCGGTAGGCGATTTCGGCCACCATGTTGAGGACGGATCGTGTTCCATCGCTCAGGAGCGAGGCGGGCTTGCGCTCGAAGTTTCCCTGTCCATCAGGCCTTCCGGCCAGCAGGTCGAACTCGCCCAGCCTGGGGTCGAAGTCGATTTCGCGCACCCAGGGCAAGGCCAGGCGAATGGCCTCGAAAAATGCCTCGCGGGTTCCTTCGAACTCCCTGCCGTCGCGGAGGGCCTTGTCGTACTCGGCCAGCCATTGCCCGACCCCGGAGACCTCGACGCGGTCGCCCAGCGCGGAGTGGTAGCCCTTTTCGATGCGCGAGAGCTTCCTCCTGCGCTTGTCCACCTTCCGCACCTGCGCGTCGGAGCGCTGGATGTAGAAGTTGGCCAAGACAGGGTAGAGGCCGGTCCCGTTGTGCTCGCGCCTCATCACGAGCTCGTTGGCCCATCGGATGATGGCGCCCGAATGGGCCTGGCTGTGGGTGGTGCCGTTGCTGGGCAGGTATTCGCGTTGCCAGTCCAGGGGCGCGGCATCGTCTGGTCCTTCGAGCCCCGCGAGGGCCCGCAGCTCCACCCTCGGGTTTTCGGGCTTGGGCAAGTAGTCCTTGGCGCGGGGATCGAACCGCACGAATCGGTCTCCGGCCCTGAACTGCCGGCGGTAGAGCGGGTTGGCCGGCAGGGGCAAGGCTTGCAAGAAGGCCCCCAGGCCCACCTGCAAGCCCGCCAGCAGGGACGATTTGCCGGAGGCGTTGTCGCCGATGACGACCGTGAAGTTGCTGGCGAAATGGAACTCTCTCCATTCGAAGCCGCGGAAGTTGCGAAGGTGGATGCTTTCGATTTTCATGTTCCGGTGGTTGTTGTCCGCCGTCGGCGCGGGCCGTTGGGCTTTCGTCCAAAGCTAAGGCTTTTTTGGGCACCGCGGGCCCGCGCGGTGGCAGAAAGGCGCGGGCTAGTGGGCCATGCCGCAGGCTCAGAGCTTGACGAAGGGCCGCTTCCCGGCCAGGACGATGGCCGCGCGGATCAGCCTTTCCTCGCGCATCCCGCGGGCCCTCGCCTCGGCGAGGTAGTCCTGCTGCTCGATTGGTTCGAGGGCCTGGTCCAGCGCCTGGCCAAGCCTGCTTTCGAAGGCTGCCTGCTCTTCGCCTTCCTGACGGGGCCGGATGCTCTTCACTTCGATGATGATGGCCTCGCTCCGCGGGTCCCTAGGCTCGATGAGGATGTCGTAGCGCCCCGCGCCGCTCTCGCGGTTGGACTTGACGATGTAGGCCTCGGACAAAACGGCGAGGAGGCCGAGCAGATAGACGTGGAAGATCCGCTCGGGCGTAGTGTCCCTCCCGGCGATGTCGAAGTAGCTCAAGGTGTCGCCCATCAGCGCGCGCAGTCCCTGTTCGAAATCGGCGGGACGCCTGGCCAGCAGATGCCCCACGGTTTGCAGGATACGGTCGGGACCGATCTTGAGGGCGTTGTCCAGCCAGGCGGAGACAACCTGGCGGAAGGCCACGCGCACCTCGTGGTTGGGGACACGGAGCTTGTGCCGGCCGAACTCGCCAGGGCCGGCCAGGCAGAGGTAGCCGTTTTCGACGAGCAGGGTCCAGAGCAGCTCGCCCCCCCTGCCGAAGTCCTCGAAGACGAAGTTGTCTCGGAGATGCTTCTCGATGGTCCTGCCTTCGAGGAGCTCGCGGATGGCCTCTTCGACGCCGGGCTCGCCCATGCGGCCTTCGATCAGGGAGTGGTCGCCGGTGTTGACCCAGTAGGGGATGAAACCCTGTTCGATGTTGGAGATGAAGTTGACGATGGACCAGGGGTTGTGCATCCCTTCGCGGTTGCCGAAGCGGTATCCGTTGTACCAGGCGCGCACCTTGTCCTTGTGCTGGTCCAGGCCGAAGTACTCGAGCATCTGGCGGGTCTCTTGCTCGGTGAACCCGAAGCTGTCGGAGAAATAGGGCGAGCGGATGCCGAAGACGTCGAAGTTGTTCCACTCCGAGAAGATGCTCTCGCGGCCGACGCGCAGCACGCCGGTCAGAAGTCCCTTCTTGAGGTTGGAGTCGTTGCCCTTGAAGACCTGGCCGAGCAGCCCCTGCATGAAGTTGGCGACTTTCTCGTAGAAGTTGGGCGGCCCGCCCTGCAAGCCAGCCGAAGGCCGCGGGCTATAGCGGAAGGCGCTGAGCAGGGGCGCGTCGTACTCGTCCACCAGCACGACGGCGGGCTGTCCGTGTTGGGCGCGCAGGTAGTGGCTCAGGTCGCGCAGGGCGTTTTGCAGCTCGGCGGTCGAGGCTTTGGCCCGCAGCACCCTGCCGAAGGCCTCCTTCTCCCAGTCGTCCAGGGCCGAAGAGTCGAGCAGGCGCTTGTGCCGCGCGTACAGGGCCGACAGCTCGGCGGCGAACTTGGCCAGGCAGCTTTCCCAGTTGGTCTCCTGTATGCCTTTGAGCGACAAGTGTATGACAGGGTATCGGTTTTGATGCGCCTGGCAAAATTCGGCGTCCTCGGCAATGGCCAGGCCCTCGAAAAGCTCGGCGCTCTCGGGCTTGGCCAGGTCGAAGAAGTGCTCGATCATCGAGAGGTTGAGGCTCTTGCCGAAGCGCCGCGGCCGCGTGAGGAGCACCGTGTAGGCGGAGGTGTCGAAAAACTCCTTTATCAGCAGGCTCTTGTCCACGAAGTATCCACCGTCGCGCGTCAGGCTCGCGAAGTCGGAGCTTCCTTTTTTGATCTTGAGGCCGGGGCGCATGGGGTTTTCGTTTCTGTTTTCGGGGCCCAATTTACGAAAAACCGCGCCAACCGCGTGCCGATTCTGCCTATCTTTCGGGCCTCACCAATCCCCCCACCAAAGCCATGAAGATCGACCTTGAAGGCATGGGCGTCCTGCTGACGGGCGCCTCCCGCGGCATCGGCGCCGCGACGGCCCGCGTCCTGCTCGAAGCGGGCGCCCGCGTGGCCCTGCACCACAACACCGGCTCGGCCGAAGTCGAGGTGCTGGCACGGGCCCACCCCGGCCGGGCCTTCCCCCTGCGCGCCGACCTGGCCGACGACCAGCAGGTGCCCCGCCTGGCCCGCGAGGCCGCCAACGCCCTGGGCCGCATCGACGCCCTGGTCAACAACGCCGGCATCTTCGAGGCCGCCGACCCGCTCGGCCCCGACGACGCCTGGCTGGCCAACTGGGACCGCACCCTGGCCGTCAACCTCCGCTCGGCGGCCTACCTGGGCAAGCTGCTCCTGCCCGGTTTCCTGCGCCAGGGGCAGGGGCGCTTCGTCTTCGTGGCCTCGCGCGCGGCCTTCCGCGGCGACACGCCCGACCACCTGGCCTACGCCGCCTCCAAGGCGGGCATGGTCGCCCTCTCGCGCTCGCTGGCCCGCGGCTACGGCAAGCAGGGCATCAAGTCCTTCGTCGTGGCCCCGGGCTTCACCAACACCCGCATGGCCGACGACTTCATCCGCGCCCACGGCCCCCAGAGCGTCCTGGCCGACAACGCCCTGCCCACGCTCACCCAGCCCGAGGACATAGCCCCCACCGTGCTCTTCCTCTGCTCGGGCCTCATGGACCACGCCACCGGATGCTCCATCGACCTCAACGCCGCCAGCTATGTCCGCTGAGCGGAGCCGAAACCTAGTTTAAATTGGTTTTAAATTCCCCTGTTCGTATCTTCGCGGACGTAGTCCATGCCCCCTTCGCAAAGGCTCTGACAAAATCGCGTCCCTCTTTTCGTCCATCCGGACACTTGAAAGAATTTTCATATGACAATATGTCCGAAACCCGCCAGGGGCACGAAACTTGAAAATGCCGACTCGAAAGCGTTTGGACAGAACTTCTTGATCACAAAAAAAACTTTTTTTCAACCATGGCTAAGATCGAACACCTCACCGAAGAGACCTTCAAGCAAAAAGTCTTCAACTGGGAAGCGAACAAAGAGTGGAAATTCGAAGGCGACCTGCCCTGCATGATCGACTTCTACGCCGACTGGTGCGGACCTTGCAAAATGGTCGCCCCCATCCTGGAAGAACTTCAGGATGAATACAAAGGCAAGCTCAACATCTACAAGGTGGACACTGAAGACCAGCGCCGCCTGAGCCAGATGTTCGGCATCCAGAGCATCCCCTCGCTGCTTTTCGTCCCCATGAACGAGCAGCCCCAAATGGCCATGGGCGCCCTGCCCAAGGAGACCTTCAAGCGCGCCATCGCCGACGTGTTGAAAGTCGCCGCCAACTGATGCCCCTTGGCGCCTCGTCCTCTTGTAGGCTTGGAAAAGAAACAGCCCCGCTCGCATTCGAGTGGGGCTGCTTCTTTTTTGGCTAGAGGGCGTGTTGTTGGCGTCGTGGCTACAATCATGCCGCCCCTTCGGGGCTTTTGCGCGGCGAGCCCCGAAGGGGCGACATGATTGTAGAAAGCGGGATTCCCACGCGATTCGAGCCCCGAAGGGGCGACATGATTGTAGAAAGCGGGATTCCCCACGCGATTCGAGCCCCGAAGGGGCGACATGATTGTAGAAAGCGGGATTCCCACGCGATTCGAGCCCCGAAGGGGCGACATGATTGTAGAAAGCGGTATTCCCCACGCGATTCGAGCCCCGAAGGGGCGACATGATCAACGCGGCTATGGACAAGGTCCGCGGGGGCCGTGGATGTCGGCGATTGGCATATTCCACCCTCGAACGCGGCCTGGTATCAGGGCAGCGTGTCCAGCAGGCTCTCGATCAGGCTGTCGAGCGAGCCGGGCTCCTCGGGCTCGACAGGCAGGGCCGGGTCTCCGGGCCCAGGCCCGAAGACGACCTCCACCTGCGGGCGGCTCCGGCGGAACTCCTCGATCTCGGCGGGGTCCACGGCCGTGCCCGTCAGGTCGAGCCAGAGCAGCCGCTTGATGCCGCGCAGCTCGTCGATGCGGGTGATGGACGTGCCGGCCAGCGAGAGCCTCTGCAGCCTGCGCATCTTGCCCACGGCCGCCAGCTCGTCGTCGGTGATGTCGGAGCCGTCGAGGTAGAGCTCGCTGAGGTGGCTCTGGTCCCAGTCGGCCGCCGGGTCGAGGTAGAGCGACGGACAGGCGCGGGCGTGCCATACGCGCAGCGAGTCGATGGTGGCCAGGGGCGAGGCGTCGATGACCTGGCTGCTGTCCATGAGCAGGGTGGCCAGGCTGCCATGCTCTTGCAGCGGCGCGAGGTCGTAGAGGTTCAGCCCGCGGAGGTCGAGCTGCCGCAGGGCTGGCCAGTAGGTGGCGGCCTCGATGTTGGACACCTGGGTGTAGGAGATGCCCACGTACTCCAGGGCGTCGCAACCGACCAGGCCATCCAGGTCGCTGACTCCCGAGTGCGCCGCCTCGACGTGCCGGAGCCAGTACTGGCTCTCCATTCCCCAGAACGACAGGATGGAGCTTCCGCTGATGTCGAGCAGGGTCAAGGAGGCCCCCAAGGACTGCAGCTCTTCCAGCGAATAGATGTAGGGGCTGTGGATGCGCAGCTCTTCGATGTACTCGAAGCGGAGGACGGGCTGGAGGTCGTAGATGTAGTGCTCGGGGCCGATGGTCAGGCTGCTGTTGTAGAGGAACACTTCGGCCTCGTGCTTCTGGGGCAAGTAGTCCAGGCCCATGTTCTGGGCGAAGACCTCCTGCCAGCCCGAAGAAAGGCGCTGCCACCAGAGGCCGTCCCAGATGAGGTAGCCGCCGTAGGACAGGGCGCCCAGGATGAGCAGGGTGACGAAGCATCCGCCCCGCTTCTTCTTCTTGGGCGTGTAGGCGATGGGGGCGAACTTATCCGGCTCGGGCTTGGTGGCTTGCGGTTGTGCCCTGGCGGCCTGGGGCTGGGCATGGGAGGCCTTTTCCTGCTCCTTGAGCTCCTGGCGGATGCGCATCTCCTCGGCGATGCGCTGTTCGAGCTTGTTGTTGGCGGCGGCCTGCGGATGCTCCTTGCGCCAGAGCGGGTGGTTGACCTTTTCGAGCTTGGGCAGGGTCTCGAGCACGGCCAGGTCGAGCTGGGCGGGGGTGTGGCCCAGGTCGATGAAGCGCAGGCTGGGGTGCTTTTCGAGCGGGGCCAGGCTGGCCAGTTGGGTGCTGGCCAGGTTGAGCACCTCGAGCTGCCCGAGGTGCTTGGCCACGTCGATGGAGCTGACCTTGGTGTTGTGGGCCTGGAGCTCGCGCAGGAACTCGAGCTTGCGCAGGGGCCCGAGGTCGGTGATGTCGTTGTTGTCGATGTGCAGGCTTTCGAGCAGGAACAGGTTGCGCAGGGCCTCGAGGCTGGCCACGTCGGTGTGCGAAAGGCGGAGCTGCCGGAGCTGGCTCAGGGCCGCGACGGGCAGGAGGTCCTTGACGGGGCAGTTGGAAATGTCGAGGTATTCGAGCTTCTTGACGAAGTTCAGGGGGATGAGCGACTCGATCTCGCTGTTTTTGATGGAGAGCCAGCGCAGGTTGGGCATCTGGACGAGCGGGTCGAGGTGGTGGATCTCGACATCGTCGCAGTTCAGGGATTCGAGCTTCTGGATGCGTTCAAAATCAGCGCCTTGGGGCGATCCCGACAAGGCGAGCTGCTTGCGGATGCCCATCTTCCAGCCCACGGCCAGGTTGTCCCACCACTTTTCGAGGTGCTTGTAGGGGCTGATGGCCCGGGGCGCGAAGGTCTCTCCGGCGCGGATCGGGGCGATTTCCATGGGCTGTGCGAAGGTGCCCTCGGTCGGAATCGCGAAGCGCGGCTTGGCCACGGCCACGGGCGGGCCGAAGGAGGTCTCGGGCTCGGCCGCGTCGTCGGGCTTCTGCGCCAGCAACTGCAGATGGGGCCGTGCCTTGGCCAAGGCCTCGAGCTCGGCCGCGGGCACCTTGCTGCCGCCGTGGCTGACCACGCGCAGGTAGCGGAGGTTGAGCAGGGCCTTGATGTCGGCCACGGCCGAGCCGTCGAGGTAGAGCCGCTCGAGGTTGGAGGCGTCCTGGAGGCCGTGCAGCGAGACGACGGCCGAGCCGCGGAGGTCCAGCTCGCGCAGGCGGCGCAGGTAGCGCAGGTCGTGGAGGCTACGCGCCGGGGTGCCCCGCAGGCCGAGGTACTCGATGTTGCTCAGGTAGAGCAGCGGCTTGAGCGACTCCACGGGCGTGTCGTCGAGCTTGAGCCAGGCCAGGCCGCGGTGGTTGGCCAGGGGGGACAGGTCGGCCACCTTCGTGCCCGCGAGGTTGACCCGGCGCAGGTTGCCCAGCTCGGCCACGGCCTCAATGGCCATGGTCTTGGTGCCGCTCAGGTCCAGTTCGCTGATGCGCTCGATGCGGAAGAAGTCGGTGGCGGTCGGCTCGCCATCGAAATCGGCCGTCAGTTGGATGATGGTCTTCCAAAAGGGGTTGAGCTTGGCCCACCATTCTTGGGTGTTGAGCATGGTTTTCCCGGTTTCAGTTTGCTTGCCCAAGTTACGAAACTGCTGGCAGAAAGCCTTCGGCGCGCCGAAAAAAGCCTTTTCGGGCCGAGGAGCGAAAAGGGCGCCCCCGCGGTCGGAGGCGTCCTTTTTGCCAGAATGTCAGGCGCGCGGAGGGCCTCAGCGGAGCAGCATCTGCCTAAGTTTTTCGGCCAGCCCGGCCCGCTCGACTTCGAACTGCACCTCGCGGCGCCATTGGTCCTTGTCCTGGATGTCCTGGCTCTGCCGCCCTTTGACCAGGTCCTTGACCGTCACCACGCCCTTGGCCAGCTCGTCCTCGCCCAGCATCACGGCCACGGGGCAGTCGCGCTCGTCGGCGTAGGCGAACTGCTTCTTGAGGTTCTTCGCGGCGCCGTAGAAGACCTCGGCGGGCAGGCCGGCGGCGCGGATTTCGGCGGCCAGCTTCTGGTACTCGGGCATCATGGCCTCGTCGAAGACCACGACCAGGGCCGGGCCGGTGGCCTTCGGCCGCGCCTGCCCCGAGAGCACCAGCAGCTCGGCCAGGCGGTCCACCCCGATGGAGGCGCCCGTGGCCGGAACCTTGAAGCCCAGGAGCCTCTCGACGAGCGAGTCGTAGCGCCCGCCTCCACAAATTGCCCCGACCTTGCGGCGCTGGCCCTTCTTGCCGGGAACCGTCAGCAGCGATTCCACCTCGAAGATGGGCCCGGTGTAGTAGGCCATGCCCCGCACCAGCGTGGGGTCGAGGCGCGCGCGGCTATCGTCGAAACCGGCGGCCGCCAGCAGCTCGTGGATGCGCCGCAGCTCGTCCAGCCCCTCGCGGGCCACGGGCTCCTGGGGCAGGAGCTCGTCCAGCCTGGCCAGGGTCTGCTCCCGGGGCAGTGCCTGCTCGAAGGCCACGAAGAACGCGCCCACGGCCTCCACCAGCGCCTCGGGCAGGCCCAGGCCCGCGATGGGCGCCCCGGACTTCTCGACCCGGCCGGCGCCCAGCTCTTGCCGGACGGCCTCGAGGCCCACCTTGTCGAGCTTGTCGATCACGCGCAGGATGTCGCGCTCGCGGCTGTCGTCGAGCACGCCCAGGCCGCGGAGCAGTCCCTTGAGCACCTTGCGGTTGTTGACCTTCACCTGGAAAGTCTCGCGGGGCATGCCAATGGCCTCGAGCGCCTGGCTGAGCACCATGCAGACCTCGGCGTCGGCGGCCACGTCGGCCGAGCCCACGGTGTCGAAGTCCAACTGCCAGAACTCGCGGAAGCGCCCCGGGTCGAGGTCGATCTCGTAGCGATAGACCGGCCCGTGCTGGAACCGGCGGAAAAGCGGCGGGTTGGCCGTGCTGACCTGCCCGCGCAAGTGCTTCATCCAGAGGCGCTCGGCATAGACCCGGGCCAGCGGGGCCGTCAGGTCGTAGCGCAGGGCCAGGTGGTGGTGCTCCATGATGACCTTGTCCTCGTGGTCCGACATTTCCTTGCCGCGGCTGTCGAGCACCGGCTCGGCCTCGGGGTTCTGGAAGCTGTAAACGCCCTCTTCGACGGTGGCCGTGTCGGGCATGTACTTGCCCAGGGCGTCGGCGTACTCCAGCACCGGAGTGTCCCATTTCTCGAACCCGTAGCGGGCATAGACCTGGCTGGCCTTCTCGACGATGTGCGCCCGGAGCTGGTTCAGGGCCGGGTCAATGTCTCGAAAGCCTTTGATTTTCTGGGGAATGATGCCCCGCTGTGCTTTTTGCGGTTCCATTGGGTATTGGATTTTCGGAATGATTTCGCAGGTTGATTCTTTCTGGAGAGTTGATTTTCAAGCACGCGCTGTATTAATACTGCTTCCATGAATATAAAAAGAGAATTCTTTTTCAAGTATTTCTAGGTATGACTTAACTTCTTTGCTAATATGGGTGTTAATAAGAATATTTTTGTCACATATGATAATTGTGTGTCGTTTGGACCGGCTTGTTGCCACGTTGAAAAGTCGTGGGTTGAGTGAGTAGAAAACACTTGTATTTGGTATTAAAAAAATCGTAATATCGGTTGTCAAACCTTGAACTTTATCGACTGTTTCAACGAGTATATTCGTGAAATTTTTCGGAATTGATTTTTGTAACGACTTTACAGTTGCAATAAATTTTGCCAGTACAGCAATTTCGAGTTTAGGAGTTACTTTCCTCAACTCGATGACGATTTTTGAAATCAAGTCAATCGCTTGCTTTGGACTTTTTTCGCCAATCGGCAAATCAGTTTTTAGCAGAGTTGGGCCACCCTTCGGGTTTAGGAATTGTGAAATTTCGTTTGGCAATACAGTGTATGAAAAAAGGTTCTCATTGATTACTATTGATTTTAATGCGTTGTCATAGAACATACCGGTGAAATAGGCTGAACGACTTGTTAAACGATAAGAATCACTTAATTGGTAAAACGAATTTGTGGTGAAATTCGTTTGGGCCAAAAATCCGTCTGACAATAAATGCCATTTGCGGACATTTATTCGGTCTTCATTGAGTAAAATAACAGGCCCTAACTGCTTTGAATCGCCAACCCAAAGTGTTTTTTTTTCTAAAATTTTTGACATTGCTAATGTTGAGAGTAAGGTTTGACTTGCTTCATCTACAATTACATAATCAAATGAATAATTATTGAATCCAACCTGTTCGTGAATAAGTACATTATCTAAGACTTGATAATCAGTAATCATTTTTTGGCCACTTCTGTCAGTTGTTTGAGTGGCAAGCATGCTCGATATATAAAATGTTGAAAGAATTAATTCACCTTGTATAGGTGATAAATCCTTTGTTGAAATATCTTGTAATCCTTTAACTTCTTTTGCTTCATCTGTTGTTAGTTTTGTTTTATGAATCTTTTTTTGTTCTAAAAGTTTTTTTAATGCCGGCTTAAGGGCAACTTCAACTAATGCTCTGTTTGTTAACGCAGTGATTAAAACAGATTTACCATTTTTTAAAAGTTTTTCGCAAATTTGAGCAATTAGAAAAGTTTTGCCAGTCCCTGGTGGGCCTTGCAAAATCATATTATTGATATTTTCGAGCTGTGAAATGGCAAAAGAAGCAATATCATGTTTGGAATCAAGCAATTGTGGATAATTATCCTGTGGAGTAAAATCACTATCCAAAATTCGGCAAACTTCTGGCAATTGACTAATTTTGACTATTTTTTGTAGATTCATAAGATATTCAAACGGAGGCTTCCTTGGGCCAAGTAACAAAATTATTCCATCCGTTCGCACTAAATCTTCAAGGTTTGTGGCGGTCAAATTTGAGTTATTCGACTCGTTATTATCCAAGAATTGCCAGGGTGCTATATTTTGAGCAAAATTCCTCTCAACACCACTAAATGCCACAACCGAGAACCTGTCGTCAACTACACCATCAGGTGTTTTGTATGGCAACTGCCAAATACAAACAATGCCATCAGAATGCTGGTTGTGTTTTCTTAGCAAATCGGCGTAAGTCATTGTACCCCAATTCCGATAATTTCTCAACTCTTTAGGTACGGTAAAGCAATAAAGATAATCACCTTTACGTGGAAGTGCTCGGGTATTTGGAAATTTTAAAAGCATCTCACCTGTGCTTCGAAAGGTAATAAACTGAGCAATATACAATTCACTTTTATCCTGCATAAGTGTAATTGCCTGCGTTTCTAACTTCTTCTTAAACTCCTCTGTAACGGCTCGTAATTCTTCTTCAAGAAACTGAATATGGTCTTGACGTGTATATATCATAACATTATGTCTGAGTTAGCATCATTAACATCATTCTCGTGGCTGGCATCAAAGAAGTAATTACTTAAACTCGTTGCTTGCCCAATAGGCGATGAAACTAAACTTGAAAACTTGAATTGAATATTTTTAAAATACCTCATCGATTGCGAAAATTTAGTTAGGCGTTCTTCTAAATCTAAATTTTCGGTACTGAATGAAATATCAATATGAGACTGATTTTTTAAAAGCCCAAGGATATCTATGTGATTAATTTTATTGCCATCCCAAACAAGAAAGAGAGCATTTTTCTCTTTTGTTACAAGCTCCCACTCTCCTGGATTAATATTAAATGGCTCTGACTTCTTTTTGTAACTCTTTACAACAATCGGGTAATTTATCTCGTTAATTTGCATGATTGGGCTATTTGAGTATCCCTCAAAACCTTTTAAAGAATAGGTGAAAATTTTGCCAAAAGATTCCTGTCTTTTTTGTTCATCTACCAATCTATTCTCTAATTCTTGCTTGACAATTTTTCTCGCTTCTTCATTTATTTCTTTTTGCTGTTGCTTTGATAGACCGGTTCCCAAACAAGTGCCGATAAACGCTATTTCATTACTTTTTTCTTCTAAGATGGTTAATTTACTTGTCAAGATTTCATGCAAATTCCTTTTTTCAGTGTCTGTTGCTGCATTCTCAATTTGTTTCTTGAGTTGTTCGATTTCTTGTTCCAATGTTTGCTTATCTTCTTTCAATTTTTTATTTTCGTCAATTAGTGCTTCTTTTTCTATTCTGAGTTTATTGATTTCAGCGTCTTTTGATAATAAAAGTTGCAGTTTTTCATTACCAATTTCCTTAAATTCTTTAAATGCTTCACGCTCTTTTTCACTCCACAGCACATTTAATTCAATAGAATCCTTTTTGTTCCAAGAATAAACGAAGTAATCTTTGCTTTCTTTGTGCTTACGGAAGTATTCCGATAGAATTGCAATAGCCTTTTTGAAGTGTTCATCTTCCCAATTTCTTGAATCAGAAAATCGAATTTTAATTATTTCATCAATGTCAGTTGCAATGTCTTTGATAGTTTTTGGATACATTGGTTGTATAGACAATGATTTTTCTGCTAATATTTGACGAAAATCTTTTGCGGGGTTAATCAAAAACAAAACGTCTTTCAAATCTTCTGGGATGTCGCTGTCTTTGAATAATTTGTTGTCAAGCAAGCAGAAATCGCCTTTTTGATTTGGAATAATTTTGCGAGAAATCTGAATTTTTAAAGTCTTCAAGTAATCATAAAAGTCATTCAGAAAAATTATTGTGTCACCTATGTCATAGATATTGTCAGGTTTTGATAAGAATTTCTTTAGACCTTCGATACTTTTATCTTCCTCAATATGTTGTTGTAGAACAGAAATCACAAAATTGTTTGCTTTGTTCCAAAAGTCTTCAGATGTGCAGGATATAGATATTGGTTCTAAAAATGCCTTGCTCCTGTCGTGGTAATAGGTTCGGACGATATCAAGGAGAGAAAGCTGTGACTTGTATAGGGCTGGACTTGACTGCAGAGGCAGAAAATGAAGCAAGTAAATAGCAAAACCTAATTTGTCATTTTGTGGAACGGGGAATTTAAAGTGAGGATTATTTGTGAAAATTCCATTTATTGTGGCAATTACGTTTTTTATATCCTTTGATTGTGTGATTTCGACAGAGTTAATTTCTTTGTGCAACAATGAGTTTCTCAAAATAATTCCGAAACCCTCTGCTTTGTCGGATTTTAATTCATCGGGAATATCAGCATCTCTAAACAAATCATTTTTAGAGCAGAAGTCACCTTTTTGATTGGGAATAATTTTGCGTGAAATCTGATTATTTGTTGTTTTTAAATAATTGTATAAGCTATTCAGAAAAAATAATGTCTCGCTGTTGTCATAGCTCTTACCAGATTTCGATAAGAAAGCCTTTAACCCATCAATATTTCTATTACTTTCAATATGTTGCTGTAGCCAAAGAATTATATAAGAATTTGCTTTATTCCAAAAGTCCTCTGATGTACACGTAATTGATGTCGGTTCTACATAAGCCTTGCTTTTGTCGAAGTAATACTTACGGACGATTTCAAGCAATGAAAATTGCGACTTGTACAAGGTTGGATTTGACTCTTCTGGCAAAAAGTGAAGGAGATAAATAGCAAAATCCAACATGTTATTTTGTGGATTTGGAAATTTATAGGAATTTTGGGATGAGAAAATTTCATTTATTCTGGAAATTACGGTTTTTATGTTTTTTTCTTGTGTGATTTCAATCGAGTTAATTGTTTTGTCCAGCAATGAGTTTCTCAAAATAATTCCGAAACCCTCTGCAATTTCAGATTTTAATTGATTAGGAATATCTGCATCTCTGTATAGATTTTTTTTCAAGCAGAAATCCCCATTCTGATTGGGGATAATTGCATAAAGATCAAGTTGTGCTGTCTTTTCTTCTTTCGCTACAAAAGCGATGAAATCGTTTAGCCATTCAACTCTATTCTCAATTCTTGAAGGAATTGAATTGAGTTTTTTGTATCCTGCTATTTCTTTAATTGCTGTAATGATAAACCATTTGTGGAATGATTGCCATGCTCTTGAAGGAATGTCATTGTTATTTACCTCCTTTATTTCGTGATTTGAAAAAAGTTGGTTGGAAAATTGATGAATTTTCAATTGTTTCTCAAGGAAATCAATTTCGTAATTGTTTGCATCCGAGACAATATTGATTATTGGTCTTAATTTGAAAATTATTTGAACATCAGAATTATTTTTATCTTTAATGATTTTTTCGACTTGCTCATCTATTTTTTCAGCGATAGTTTTGGAATCAATTTTTATGGGTAAGCTTATTGCCGTAATATTATTATTCAGAAGTTTGGGTTTTAAATCCAAACCAAGTGATGATAAAATATTAAGCATAAATTCAGTCAACCCAACTCCTTCTGAAAAGTCATGTTTTTCTAATGAAATAAAATCACCATTGGTGTTGGGAACGAGAGCGTATTTTTTTAATAAAGTTTCGTCCGTATTCTTAATGAAAGTAAGGAATTTATTCATCCATTCGTAATTCGGCAAGTTTGAGACATTTTGCTTGTCGGTAACATATTTACAAAAGTTGTCAATTCCAAAGAGCCCACAACCGCTCCAAGCTAATGAAGCCCAATTGTCAGCATATTTTTCTAATGGCAAACGACTTTCAAAAATTTCAGTTAATAAGGAGTATATTTGTTGGCGAACTTCTTTATTGCCCTGGGGAATAATTATTTTGGGAGACTTGTCGTCATTAAAAATCTTCTGATTTCCGTTTTTTGTTTCAACAATAGAGTATCTTGTTAATACTTCTCGGTATGGCAAAATAATTTCTTTCTCAATCCACTCTCTGTTAAAGTTCTTTTCAAAATCAGGAGTGCGTTTCAGCCCCTTTGCAAGTAGGAATAATTTATGATAGTCATTTTCTGACAGAAAAGAAACCAATGATTCATAAAGTTCAATGCTTTCTTTAAGAATTAGACGGTTAATACCTCTAACAGTGATAATTGTTCCTAATTCAGAATGTTCTTCCCAATCGTCTGAACCGTCTAATAATAAACTTTCTCTTTCAGAATCAGGCTCAAAGTCGGGACTGTTTAAATAAAATGGCATAATATGCTTTTCAGAGCCTACAAGAGGAAGGACACAAAAATGAGAGGGGGAATTTGTATTGTCAACAAGATTGTTTTCTTTGTCAATTTCAATCGCAATCATTAAACGTAAATTTCTCTCTTTTTTAAATCGCTTTGATAATTCGTCGCTGTACCTACTTAATTTTTTGTGTACATATTTCCTTTTTTGAGATTCACTTCCCGATATTTCAAATTCGGAAATGTAAATATCGTTGCCTAGCTGTTGTACCTGATTTCTAATTATTTTTGTAACAAATCCATTATTGTCTAATTCAACCGTTGCTAACTCGTTACAAAACAGCATTACTTGAGTGATATTTGCAATAAAATTTTCAATACCAAGTTTCAATGCTTTTTTGTTTTCATCTGTTTCCAAATGATAGGTATATGTTGTCCAAGTGTTTAATTCATCGGTATAATCTAAACTTTTTTTCATTTTTTCTGCACCGTCTAGCAGTTCTTGGGCATTAATTCCATTTCTGTACATTGTTGCAGAGAATCCTTTAAGAATAGTTTTGTTGACATCGTAATATAAGTCCCCTTCAATAGATACAATTTTTGACAGAGAATGAGTTGTCAAAAAACCTGTTCCAAACCGCCCTGTACTTTCGCTATCATTACCTTTTTTGCCGCTATATTTGTAGAGCAAGCCCAATAATGCCTCGGCAGTAAATGGTGAGCCGTTGTGTTTAAAGATGAGAGAATCTTCCCTTGCTATAATCTTTATATCGACGGCTTGCCTGTTTTGGTCTTGTACAATGCTGTCTTTTGCATTTTGTATCAATTCCCAAATCCAACGCTTACAATCATTTTCTTGTGGGTGATCTAATTGACGAAGACGGTTGTGTACGTTGCTAACGTATATGTTGTGTATCAAACCGTCAAAGGCGTCGATGATGGTTGGTGGTTGTTGAATTTTTGTTTTGCTCATCGCATTATATGATTTTATTGACGAAATACTTTGAATTAGACTAGTTTTTTACTCGTTAGGGCAAATCTAGTCTATTTGAGAAATTTGTTTTTTGCTTTTGGCTCAACCATTCAGAAGAGACTCCTCGAAGTCACAGGCGCATGGGCGGTTGTCCGAGGTGGGCGCCATGAGGCTTCGCCTATGCCCATGCGGCTGGTCTTGATGTTGGGATATTCCATTTTTGAGCTTGGGTTTGAATGGGCCAAAATAGGCACATAATTTTAAAAAAGCAAGGAAGCGCCCGGATTTTTCGGAAGGGTGGCTTCCATCTTGCCCTTGGAGGGCAGGACAGGCGATTGGGACGGAGGCCCGGGGCCAGCGGGCCCCAACGGGACGCCCCGCCGGCGCGTCGGGGCGCGGGGCGGGGCGTCGGGGCAGGGCAGGGCGGGGGCTTACTCCTCGAGGGTGCTGATGTCGCCCAGATCCTGGCCGAGGGCCTGGGCGCGCAGGACGCGGCGCATGATCTTGCCGCTGCGGGTCTTCGGCAGGCTCTCGACGAAGTGGACCTCCTCGGGCCGGGCGATGGCCCCGAGCTGGTCGGCCACCTGCTTCTTGAGCTCGTCCTCGAGGGCGCGGGAGGGCGCCGCTCCGGTCTTGAGCAGCACGAAGCAGTGGATGGAGTTGCCCTTGAGCTCGTGGGGCAGGCCGATGGCGGCGGCCTCCGCCACGGCGGGATGGCCCACCAGGGCGCTCTCGACCTCGGCCGTGCCCAGGCGGTATCCGCTGACCTTGAGGACGTCGTCGCTCCGGCCGATGATCCAGAAGTAGCCGTCCTTGTCCATCTTGGCCGAGTCGCCGGGGTGGTACCAGCCCTGGCTCTCGAAGCGTTCCCAGTAGGTCTTGCGGAAGCGCTCGGGGTCGTTGAAGATGGTGCGGGCCATGCCGGGCCAGGGGTTCTTGATGACCAGGTTGCCTTCGTGCCCGGGCTGCACCTCCACGCCGTGGTCGTCCACCACGGCGATCTCGTTGCCGAAGAAGGGCCTTGTGGCGCTGCCGGGCTTGAGGGGCGTGATGGGCAGAGGGCAGATCATGAACCCGCCGGTCTCGGTCTGCCACCAGGTGTCGATGATGGGGCAGTTGCCTCCGCCCACGAGGCGGTGGTACCACTTCCAGGCCTCGGGGTTGATGGGCTCGCCCACGGAGCCGAGCAGGCGCAGGCCCGAGAGGTCGTGCTTCTTGGGCCAGGACTCGCCGAAGCGCATCAGGCCGCGGATGGCCGTCGGGGAGGTGTAAAGGATGTTGATGCCGTACTTCTCGACCATCTTCCACCAGCGGTCGGGGTAGGGGTGGTTGGGGGCTCCTTCGTAGAGGAAGATGGTGCTGCCGTTGATCAGGGGGGCGTAGGTGATGTAGCTGTGGCCGGTGATCCATCCCGGGTCGGCGGCGCACCAGAAGCGGTCTTCGTCCTTGATGTCGAAGGCCATGCGGTGGGTGGTGGAGGTATAGACCTGGTACCCGCCGTGGGTGTGGACCAGCCCCTTGGGCTTTCCGGTGGAGCCGGAGGTGTAGAGCAGGAAGAGCATGTCCTCGGCGTCCATGACCTCGGTCTCGCAGCGGGGCGAGGCGATGGGCAGGGCCTTGAGGTCGTGGAGCCAGTAGTCGCGGTCGTTCTCCATGAAGGTTTCCTGTCCGGTGCGGCGGACGGTGATGCAGACCTCGACGGTGGGGGTGTGCTCGAGGGCCTTGTTGACGATCTCCTTGAGCTGGGTGGGCTTGCCGCGGCGGAAGCCTCCGTCGGCGGTGAGCACGACGCGGCTCTTGGCGTCGTTGATGCGCTCGGCCAGGGCCTCGTGGCTGAATCCGCCATAGACGACGCTGTGGGCGGCGCCGATCTTGGCGCAGGCGAGCATGGCGAAGACCTGCTCGGGCACCTGGGGCATGTAGATGGTAACGATGTGGCCCTTCTGGACGCCCATGGCCTTGAGGATGTTGGCCATTTGGGAGACTTCGCGGTTGAGGGCGTGGTAGGAGAAGGTGCGGACGTCGCCGGGCTCGCCTTCCCAGATGATGGCCAGCTTGTTGCGGGTGGCGGTGGCCAGGTGCCTGTCGATGGCGTTGCTGATGATGTTGGTCTTCGCGCCGACGAACCACTTGTAGAAGGGCTTGCGGCTGTCGTCGAGGACCTTGTCCCAGCGCTTGTGCCAGAAGAGCTTTTCGGCCTGCTCGGCCCAGAAGTCCTCCCGGTTCTCGACGGAGTACTTGTAGAGCTGGTTGTACTCCTTGATGTTGGCTGCTTCGACCACTACGGGCGAGGGTCGGTAGATTTCGGCGTTTTCTTCCATCGGTAGGGCAGGTTTAGATTGTCAATTTTTGAGGGATTCTCCCCAAAAATAACAAAAGCGATGGTTCCGCCAAAAGTCCCGACCGGGAAAGATTTGCCGGGGCTAGGTCTGCCCCAGGGCGGCCTTGGCGGCGAGCTGCCGCTCGACGCGGCGCGAGATGACGATGCCCAGCTCGTAGAGCACCTGGAGGGGCAGCGCGACGAGGATCTGGCTGAAGACGTCGGGCGGGGTGATGATGGCCGCGACGGTGAGGATGGCCACCACCGAATGCTTGCGGTACTTCTTGAGCATGGCGGGGGTGACGATGCCGGCCTTGCTCAGGAAGAAGATGAGCACGGGCAGCTCGAAGATGACGCCGCTGGCCAGGGCCACGGAGGTGACGGTGGAGATGTAGGACTGGAGGTTGATCTGGTTGAGGACCTGCGCGCTGGTGGTGTAGCCTCCCAGGAAGTGGACCGAGAGCGGGGTGATGACGTAGTAGCCGAACAGCACGCCCAGCAGGAAAAGCAGGGAGCTGAAGAAGACGGCCCCGCGGGCGTGCCGCCTTTCCTGGTCGTAGAGGGCAGGCTCGATGAAGCGCCAGAACTCCCAGAATATCAAGGGGAATGCCAGGATGATGCCGGCGATGAACGACACGAGCAGGTCGGTGGAGAGCTGGCCCGCCATGGTGATGTTGATGATCTGGAAGGGCTTGGTGTTGATGCAGAGCAGCTCGGTGCCGAAGCCGTGGCCGAGCTCGCAGAGCCAGCGGTTGGTGGCGAACTCGGGGGTCTTCGGCAGGAGAAGCACCTTGTCGAAGATGTCGCGGCTGAAGACGAAGGCCACGACGGCGAGCGTCCCGGCGTAGAGGAGCGAGCGGAGGATGTGCCAGCGCAAGACCTCGAGGTGGTCGAGGAAGCCCATGTCTTGCTCCTGGGGCTGGGCTTGGGGCTTGTTCTTTCGTCGGAAGGCCATCGGGTGGGTGGGGGGGGGTTGATATGTCGCGCAGCATGTTCACGGCCATCTTTCGGAAGGCCGACGGAGCGGTAGGTTTTGCGGATCGCCGAAAAAAAACTAAATTTAAAATCCAATGGGAAATCCGCGGGGACTTCCCGAGCAAGGATGATCAGAGCGACCAAAAATAGATTTTTTTCTTGACCCCCCCATGCCCAATCGACAAGGGAGCCCGCCGGACCCCGGCGGAGCGCCCCCTGCGCACGGGTGTTTCCGCACGCGGCTCGGAGGGCCGAAACCACTTCGCGCAAATGGCAGACAACATGGACCTCAAAAAGCACCTGAAAACACACTTCGGGTTCGACAATTTCAAAGGAGACCAGGAAGCGGTCATCCGCAACGTGCTGGCCCAGCAGGACACCTTCGTGCTGATGCCCACGGGCGGCGGCAAGTCGCTCTGCTACCAGCTCCCGTCGCTTCTCCAGGAGGGCACGGCCATTGTGATCTCGCCCCTTATCGCCCTGATGAAGAACCAGGTGGACGCCATGCGCGGCTTCAGCGCGACGGACCACGTGGCCCACTTCCTGAACTCCTCGCTCTCGAAGGCGCAGATAGCCGACGTCCGGCGCGACATCCTCGAGAAGCGGACCAAGCTGCTCTACGTGGCCCCGGAGTCGCTGACCAAGGAGGAGAACATCCTGTTCCTGCGGAAGATAACCATCTCGTTCTACGCCATCGACGAGGCCCACTGCATCTCGGAGTGGGGGCACGACTTCCGGACGGAGTACCGGCGCATCCGGCCCATCATCGACCAGATCGGCCGGGCGCCCATCGTGGCCCTGACGGCCACGGCCACGCCCAAGGTGCAGCACGACATCCTGAAGAACCTCGGCATCTCCGAGGCCAAGGTCTTCAAGTCCTCGTTCTACCGGCCCAACCTCTACTACGAGGTGCGCCCCAAGATCGACCCGCAGCGCCAGATCATCAAGCTCATCAAGCAGAACACCGGCAAGTCCGTCATCATCTACTGCCTCAGCCGCAAGATGGTCGAGGAGCTGGCCCAGACCCTCCAGGTCAACGACATCAAGGCGCTGCCCTACCACGCCGGCATGGACTCGGCCGCCCGCTCCGAGAGCCAGGACAAGTTCCTCATGGAGGAGGTGGACGTCATCGTGGCCACCATCGCCTTCGGCATGGGCATCGACAAGCCCGACGTGCGCTTCGTCATCCACTTCGACATCCCCAAGAGCCTCGAGGGGTACTACCAGGAGACCGGCCGCGCCGGCCGCGACGGCGGCGAGGGGCGCTGCATCACCTTCTACAGCTACAAGGACATCCAGAAGTTCGAGAAGTTCATGCAGAACAAGGCCGTGGCCGAGCAGGAGATCGGCCGCCAGCTCCTCCAGGAGGTCGTGGCCTTCGCCGAGTCGTCGGTCTGCCGGCCCCGCCAACTGCTCAACTACTTCGGCGAGCGCCTCGACGAGCGCTGCGAGAACTGCGACAACTGCCTGAACCCCAAGCCCGAGTTCGAGGGCATGGACCACGTGCTGATGCTGCTGCGCGCCGTCGATGAGGTCAAGGAGCGCTTCAAGGGCGACCACGTGGTGGACATCCTCCTGGGCACCGACAACGCGGCCATGAAGTCGTTCCGGCACGAGGGCCTGGACAGCTTCGGGGCCGGGGCCCACAAGGACGAGCGCTTCTGGAACGCCGTGGTGCGCCAGTGCCTGATCCACCAGCTCCTCTCGAAGGACATCGAGAACTACGGCCTGCTCAAGCTCAGCCCCAAGGGACGCGCCTTCATGGCCCAGCCGCATTCCATCCTGCTCACCCATGACCACGACTACGAGAGCCAGGCCGAGGAGGAGACCCTCACGGCCTCGACCACCGCCGCCATCGACCTGGCCTTGTTCAAGATGCTCAAGGACCTGCGCAAGCGCGTGGCCCACAAGCACGGGCTGCCGCCCTACGTCATCTTCCACGAGCAGTCGCTCGAGGACATGACGGTGCAATACCCCACCAGCATCAAGGAGCTCACGCAGATAGCCGGAGTCGGCGCCGGAAAGGCCGCCCGATTCGGGGCCGACTTCGTCAGGCTCATCGAGAAGTACGTCGAGGAGAACGAGATCGAGCGGCCCCTGGACCTGGTGGTCAAGTCCATCGCCAACAAGTCCGCCGCCAAGGTCGAGATCATCCGGGCCATCGACCGGAAGATGCCCCTGGAGGAGATCTGCCGCAGCCGGAAGTCGTCCATGGACGAGCTGCTCGACGAGATCGAGGCCATCGTCAACTCGGGCACCAAGCTCGACATCGACTACTACCTCCACCAGATGCTGGACCCCGAGCTGGTCCAGGACATCTGCGAGTACTTCCGCGAGAGCCAGGACGGAAGCCTGTCGGAGGCCCTGGACGAGTTCTCGGCCGACGAGGTCTCGGAGGAGGACCTGCGGCTGGTGCGGGTCAAGTTCATCTCCGACATGGGCAACTGAGCCAGGGTTTCAGGGTATCGTGGAAATTCCTATTTTAGCTGGTAGGGGAGCAGACCGCCCCAGGCCCCCGCATCACCCAAAGTTCCTGCCCCAATGTCTGACATTCAGCGAATTTTGCCCAAGTCGTTCGACCGCGAGAACCACTGGTACGAAAAAGCCCTGAACGCGACCATCCACCCGATGGTGAGCTTTTTCCTGCACATGAAGGCCGAGCAGATCGTCAAGCGCTACTGCCACCTGCACCCGCTGGTCCGGCCCGCGCAGTTGGACGACCTGCTCAACTTCAAGCCCAAGCACTTCTTCTGGTCGGGCGCCGACCTGATCAACGTCACCTCCGCCGGGGCCAAGCGCCAGATGGTCGTCATCGAGACCAACTCCTGCCCCTCGGGCCAGAAGTCGATGCCCCTGAAGGACGAGCAGCAGGAGATGGGCGGCTACCTCGAGCTCATGCGCCACACCTTCGCCCCGCTGGTCAACGTCCGGCGCCAGGCCACCGGGCGGCTGGCCGTGATCTACGACAAGAACCCCATGGAGGCCACCGGCTACGCCGCCGCCATGGCCGAGGTGTTCCAGGAGGAGGTCCTGCTCGTGCCCTTCCCCTCCGAGAGCCTCGAGGACCCCAACGTCCGGGTCAGCGACGGCACCCTGCAGTGCAAGGACGAGGAAGGCTTCTGGCAAGACCTCCGCGCCTGCTTCCGCTACCTCACCCAGAAGCCCTGGAACCGGCTTCCCGTCAGCAGCAAGACCTTCATCTTCAACCCCGTCATCGCCTGCCTGGCCGGCGGCCGCAACAAGATGGTCGCCGCCAAGGCCTACGAGCTGCTCAACGGCGAGCTCCAAGGCTCGGGCCTGGCCATCAACACCCCCGAGACCATCTGGGACGTCAGCAAGGACGAGGTCCCCCTCTGGGTCAACAAGCTCGGCGGGCAGGCCGTCATCAAGGTCCCCTACAGCAACGCCGGCCAGGGCGTCTTCACCATCGTCAGCCGTGCCGAGCTCGACGCCTTCATGGCCCTGGACTTCCACTACGAGAAGTTCATCGTCCAGAGCCTCATCGGAAACTACAACTGGAGCTCGCAGACCGCCAAGGGCAAGCTCTACCACGTGGGCACCCTGCCCGACAAGCGCAACAACACCTACGTCAGCGACCTGCGCATGATGATCCACAACACCGAGCACGGCTTCCGGCCCCTGTCCATCTACGCCCGCAGGGCCGCCCTGCCCCTGCTCGACAAGATCCCCGAGGGCGAGGCCTCATGGAGCATCCTGGGCACCAACCTCTCCTACAAGACCCCCGAAGGCGCCTGGAGCTCCGACACCTCGCGCCTGATGATGATGGACCAGCGCGACTTCAACAAGCTCGGCATCGGCCTCGACGACCTCATCGAGGCCTACATCCAGACCCTGCTCTCCACCGTGGCCATCGACAAGATGGCCCAGAACCTCATCAGCATCAAGGGAAGGCTCAAATCCAAGCTCTTCCGCTCGCTCAACAACGACGAGAAACTCATCGAAGAAATCCTGAAGTCCAAGTGATGGCCCGACAAGACCCCGGCAGCGCGCGATCTTTGGCGTTTGTTTTGTACATTCGTGGAATCCTTATTTTCTTCAACGGCAAGGCCGCCAACGAGCCGCCCCTGCCCTGACCCCAGCAGTTTAGACCACCCATACCTCAATCTCAAAACGACATGGAACTCGAAGAGTTGAAAATCACGCACTTGGAACGAATCGAAATAAAGGGCCTCTGGGGAAGGTACGACATCAAGTGGAGCCTCAACCCAAAGGTCAACATCCTGGTGGGGAAGAACGGCTCCGGAAAGACCACCCTGCTCAACCTCATCCAGACCCTGCTCGAGGAGGAGGTGCCCCTCGACGGCTTCCATTCCGACTTCCTCTCCATCGTCAAGATCGGATTCAACGACAACAAGTTCCTCCTCCAGGACGGCAAGCTCTACGACAACTTCTACAACACCTTCCTCTACGACGAGCTCATCCGCACCGTCAAGATCAGCTCCGCCCAGGGCTGGAGGTACGACGAGGAGCGATTCGCCAGCCTGCCGCCCACCGCGCGCAACAGCATCGACGCCGAGCTCTACGAGGCCATCAACCTCTACAAGAGCTACCGCCTCAAGCTCCTCAACAAGGAGCGCAAGAGCACCCAGATCCTCGAGGACAAGATCAAGCACTTCACCCAGAAGGAGAAGCTCAACGACGAGGAGTTCAAGAAGATTGGCAAGCTGTACAGCGAGATGGAGACCCTGCGAAACCAGATCCACTCCAAGAGGAAGCGCATGATGGACATCGTCAGCGACCTGCTGGCCAGCACCGGCAAGACCGTCGATTTCGACGAGCACAACTCATTCATCTTCCTCAACGACAAGACCATCATCAAGCCCCACCAGCTCTCCACCGGCGAGAAGCAGATGCTCAACCTCATGCTCCGCGTGGTGGTGACGCACGCCTCCCCCACCGTGCTCCTGCTCGACCAGCCCGAGGTCTTTCTGCATCCCGAGTGGACCGTCGGCCTGCTCGACAACCTGCTGCAGCTCAACGAGAACATGCAGATCCTGCTGGTAACGCACAACCCCGAGGCCTTCGGCAAGCAGTGGCGCGGCAAGATAACCCGCATGGACGAGGTGACGACCACCAACCGCTGAGCGCCTCCCCGCCCGGCCAAGGCCCGGGACGCGCCACACGCAGCGCGTCCCGGGCCTCTTTCTTTTTTTGGGCGATGCCCCGACACCGCTAGGGCTCCTGGCCTTCCCCCGGGGCATCCTCCAGCAGGAAGTCGATGCTCCGCCGCAGGCCGTCGAACTTGGCCCGCTTGACGGCCGAGCCGCGGAACAGCTCCTGGAACAGCTCCTGGTCCATGCCCCGCCAGCCCTCGCGGTCCAGCTCCAGCAGGCCGGGCCGGGGCGCGAAGGCAGGCTCGCCGTGCGGCCTGGCCCGGCGGTTGTACGGGCAGACATCCTGGCAGATGTCGCAGCCGAAGACCCGGTTGGCGAACTGGCCCCGGAAGGCCTCGGGCTGCCGCCCCTTCAGCTCGATCGTGAAGTAGGAGATGCACTTGCGGGCATCCACCACGCCCTCGGCCGCGATGGCCTGCGTAGGGCAGGCGTCGATGCACTTGCGGCAGCGGGCGCAGGCGTCCAGCCCCACGGGCGGGTCGGGCGGCAGGTCCAGGTCGCAGACGATCTCGGAAAGGAAGAAGAACGAGCCGCGCCGGGCGTTGAGCAGCAGCGAGTTCTTGCCCCGCCAGCCCAGCCCGGCCCGCTCGGCCCAGGCCCGCTCGAGCACGGGCGCCGAATCGACGAAGCAGCGCCCCTCGATGGCCCCGAAGCTCCGCGCCATGAACTCCCACAACTGGCGCATCTTGGCCTTGAGCACCGGGTGGTAGTCCTGCCCGTAGGCGTACTTGGCCAAGACGGGCGCCGACGGGTCGGACTGCGTCCTCTCGGGGAAGTAGTTGTGGGCCAGCATGATGACCGACCTTGCCCCCGGCACCAGCTTCCGCGGGTCGAGCCTCAGGTCGAAGTGGCTGGCCATGTAGCCCATCTGGCCGTGCATGCCTTCGCGCAGCCAGCGCTCCAGCCGGGGGGCCTCCTGCTCCAGGAACCCGGCCCGCGCCACCCGGCAGTCGTCGAAGCCCAGCCGGGCGGCCTCCGCCTTGATGGCCTGGGCCCTGCGCCCGGGCTCCATCGGGCTCATGGCTTCCGGGCTTTCGAGCAGAGGGCCAACTGCTCGGGGTTCTCGATCCGCAGGCGCTTGCCCTGGGTGCTTATCCAGCCCTGCTGCTTCATCTGCGAGAGGAAGCGGATGACGCCCTCGCTGGCCGTGCCCACCAGGCTGGCGAACTCGGCCCGGCTCAGCCGGATGGCCAGGAAGCCGTCCTGGTCCCTGCCGAAGCGCTCCTCGAGCCAGAGCAGCGTCTGGCAGAGCCTCTCGCGGACGGTCTTCTGCGAGAGGTCCAGGATCAGGCGGTCGGCCTGGTCTAGGCCGCGGATGCTGTACTCGAGCAGGTTCCCGGTGAACTGGATGTTCTTCGAGGCCTGCTCCAGCACCCAGGCCGCAGGCACCATGCAGACGGTCGAGGCCACCAGCGCGCTGGCCTCCAGCTCGGTGGCCCGCTGGCCCAGGACGGCCCGGTAGCCGAAGGCCTCGCCCGGCCCCACCAGCCGCAGGATCTGGTCCTTGCCCTCGTCGCCGGCCTTGTGCAGCTTCACGATGCCCTGCTGGACGCAGTAGAGCCACTTGATGCGCTGGCCACTCTCGAACAAGACCTGGCCCTTGGGCACTTGTACCGTGCTTTTTCCCCTTTCGCAGAGCGCGACGCTCTCGGGGGACATGCCCTTGAAGACGGATTGCTCGCGCCGGGGGCAGAACTGGCAAAGGGGATCGTGGTGCTGGCTGTTGGGCATGGGGTGGGTAGGATCGGGCTTTTCCACGAAAATAAGCAATCGCCGCGGCATTTTCCAACTTTTCTCGCGCCAGGCATTCCATCCCTGCCCGAACTTTGGCAAATTCGTGGATCTTCGCTAATTTTGGACTCGGATTCCTATCCGTCAACCAATTTCAACCACAACCCATGAAAAGTTCAATCAAAGTTTCCTGGCTCGACGACATGGCCTTCGAAACCCAGGTCAACGGCCACAAGATCGTGCTCGACGCCTCCGATGACGTCGGCGGGAAGGACCGCGGGCCAAGGCCAAAGCCCCTCATGCTGGTATCCCTTGCCGGATGCACCGGCATGGACGTCATTTCCCTGCTCAGGAAGATGCGCCTGGAAGTTACCGCCTTCGACATCGAGGTGCAGGGCGACATCACCGAAGAGCATCCCATGCACTACAACAAAATCCATGTCGTTTACCACATCTGGGGCAAGAACCTCGACATGGCCAAGATCGAGAAGGCCGTCAGCCTTTCCGAAAGCCGATACTGCGGCGTGTTCCACGTCTATAAGAAAGCCATTGAGATGAGCTTCGAGATCAAGACCTACGAAGCCGAATAAGCCCAAACCGCGGCTTGCATCGCGACGGACCCCGCCTCCAGGCCTCGGCATGGGGCGGGGTCTCTGGTTCGCGGGCGAAGCTTTCGCGCGATTTTTGACGCTATTTCCCGATTCCGACCGATTTCTTCTTGGAAACGAACCACGAACCGCTCCAACACGAACCTGACATGGACGAGCAAGATCCCAAAAGCATGCCCCTGCCCAGCGCCGAGGAGGTCTGGGCCATCCTGGCCAACGTAGGCCGCCGGCTCGACA
>JFJP01023939.1_pt1 | contig 30031 bp, 42 predicted proteins | sample 431651 | NCBI WGS metagenome assembly JFJP01 (sample SAMN02602958, study PRJNA72255) | Microbial mat metagenome, whole genome shotgun sequencing project. | biome: fresh water; feature: sink hole; material: water; isolation source: purple microbial (photo- and chemosynthetic) mats found in... | reverse complement strand
ATATTATACTGAAAGTGAAAGTGATACACTCTTGAGTGGTAAATCTAATACCACACATACTCATGATGATAGATATTATACTGAAAGTGAATTATCAACTTCTGGCAGTGCATCAATTCATTATGACAATATTACAAACGTACCAATTGCAAGTGATATGATAAGTGGTGGAGTTAAAATTGGGGATAATATAACAATTACTAATGGTGTAATATCAACTCATCCTCAATATGAATTACCAACTGCCACAACTGGAATATTGGGTGGGGTGATTGTTGATGGTACCTCAATTACAATAACTGATGGAATAATAAGTGGAGCGAATACTTATGAGTTACCAACAGCATCAACTTTACAACTCGGTGGAGTCATGGTTGATGGTTCAACTATAACTATTACTGATGGTATTATCAGTGGAGCCTCAACATATTCTCTACCAACCGCTGATGAAAATACAAAGGGGGGTATAAAAGTAATTGATGGTGTGAATATTGAAGCAACTTCAAGTACTCAATTATTATCTTACCCAACAACTCTCGACCCAAATGCGACTCTATCATCATTGGGTTTTACACAACAAACATATTATTTATATGCATTAATGTCATGGGACACCCAAACACCAGGTTGGCAACAGTTGGATTTATTAATTGATGGAAGCATTGGATTAGACATTACAAACACTATTGGTGAAATGCTTGATATGTTTATAGGTTGGGGTTTACCTGCTCATCTCGTTACAGGTGGAATTGAATTATATGCTCCATTAGCAGGGAGTGATGCACAATTCAATTGTGCCACTCCATTAACAATGCCAGGATTGTGGGAAACAATTGGTAGCGTAACATATAATGCCCCTGTAAATGGACTCGATGCAAGTAATACAAAGCCAGGTTTAATAGTATTAGATGATGAGCTTTCACTTGCACCATCAACCAATGTTGCAATTGGAGGTGTTAAAATTGGTTCAGGTTTTGATATTACAATTGATGGTAAACTTAGCCCTACATCAGGTGGAATATATTCATCAATAAATAATACTCTAACATTCCAACAATACGAGACATTCACAAATAATATAAGAGGATCTTTATCAAGTATTAATTGGTTAAGTGGAAGAGTAATGTCATTTGATATTATTGCCCAAGTAAATAATTACATTGAAGATGAGACTATTGCAATAGAATTAGTTGGTAATACGATGGACACTACAATACAAGTTGTTAATTTCCCGGTATCAAGTGGTGATAATTATATTTTATTAAATGGAAAACTTTTTATTGATAATGTTGAAGATGGAGTGTTGTTCTATCATTGTATATATATAAGAAAATCAGGACCACAAATGGAAGAAATAATGTCAACATATAATGATGGTGAAGCACCACTTAGTGAATTATTAGGGGTTGGTGTTGGAAGGTGGGCGGGTGAAGAAGAATACACACCAGTAAATGGTGTGACAATACATTCTTGTATATTAAATTGGATGAGTTAATTATGAGCCAAGAGTTATTTTATAAAGATGAAGATGGAAATATTAAACCTGATAAAAGAGCATCCTCATCAAAAATTGAAACAACTCTTGCAAAAGTTGCTCTCTCCCAAGATATGGTTGAGAGTACAATTAAAAATATTGAACGCACCCAAAGCGCAAATAATACTATGATGGAAAATCTAATTAGAAGTGAATATAGAAATATCAAGAATGAATTAGAAAATCATAACACAGTAAATGAAAATGCTATTCACATGCAGGGAAGAATTAATAATGGACTTAGAGAAAATATTAAACAAATATTATCACGATTAAAAAAACATGATGAACAAATACTTGGGCTCCAATCCAAACCAATTAAAAATAAGGCAGATGTTGTGGATACCATTGTCAAGATTGTTATTGGTGGAATTGGAGCGTTAATACTATCATATGTAATTAATATTTTTAATGTTCTCTTCAAAGGAGGTTTATGAATAAATTAAAATCAAGAAAATTATGGGTAACGATTTGGTGTATGTTCATTATTACTGCCGCATTATTTTTACAGGTTGATTTAACTTGGTTTAATTCTCTCGCACCAATATTAGGCTTGATTATTGTAGCTTATATAGGTGGTCAAAGTTATATAGATTCCAAACAGACATAATGTGTCATAATGTAATCTATAAATATTTATCGAAAAAGCGTGTTCATTCTTTTCTACATGCAGTATATTCTTATATATGTAAGCATAGTGCTTACATTATAAGCAGTTAGCTTATACAGTCTATCTATGTGAGGTGTGTGTATGAAGAAGCTGAATGAAATGACTTTGGTGGAATTGGAAGCGTTGAAGGAAGACATCAAAAAGAGAGAGAATGTTTTGAAGTTGGAAATCAACAAAGAGATGATTCGCAAGGTTTATATCGGGTGTGTAATTCACTATACTGCAAAAAATGAGGAGAGAGAAGGCGAAGTTATATTGATAAATAAACGAGGGTGTTTCGTTGGTGAAAGTGCAAAACGGATTTTCGTACCATACGAAAATATTCAAACAATTGATTAATAAGGGAAAGGGAGCTTAATGCTCCCTTTTTTATTTATTGACACGATTAACTGAATGTAACAACCTCCTTAGAGGCGATTACACATTTAGACGTATACAAACTATAATTCATATCTTATACTCAATTATAGTTTACCAAACAAGGAATATCAAATGAAATGCGCCATATATTGCCGAGTATCAACAAGCGGACAAGCTGATAATTATTCAGTCTCTACTCAATTAAGCCGAGGTTTATTATTCGCAACCAATAACGGATTAGACCCTCAAATATATCAAGAAGTGGAATCTGCCTCTACCATAACAGACAGACCGAAGTTAGAAGAAATGTTAATGGATATTGACAAGAAAATCATTGACAAAGTATGGGTAATAGAATCATCAAGGCTGAGCCGTGACCTAAATGATGCTATCAAAATACAAAAGATCTTTACCAAAAATAACGTTACATTCTACGTCAATGATATATTGACTGACTTCTCATCGGCTGAAAAACTATTATCATACCACATCCAATCTGCAGTCTCTCAATATGAGCGGAGTAAAATTATTGAAAGATCAATACGTGGAAGAAATGAATGGACAAATACCGGCAATATGGTTGTTGCAAGGATTTATGGATATAAAAGTATTTATGATATTGAAGGAAAAAAGAGTATTATCATTAATGAAAATGAGGCAGAGATAATTAGATTAATATTCACACTATTCACTACACAAGATTTGCCATTTAATAAAATAATGAAGATTTTGAATGACAAGGAATATAAAACAAAATTAGGGAGAGAATGGCACCGTACTCAAATAAAAAAAATACTTGAACAATCACTTTACATAGGCAAGAGTTGGAATACCGAGGGAAAAGAAATAGAGAGCAAAGTATACCCTCCAATAATTGAGGAGGAAATATTTAGAAAGGCTCAAATATTGGTAGCAGGTGGAAAAAAGAGAGATTACTTTAGAACACGAAAGGCGGCACATGAACTTACAGGGTTGATTACTTGTGGTGTTTGTGGAACAAAATACTATTATTCATCTACGAATGTTGGTGGTAAAAGATGGGAAAGATATTATCATTTACGTGAAAGTGACTTACATAGAAATTGCAAGAACACAATTAAATATTGCAATAAACAGAATATTGATTTGCAAATTCAAAATGTGGTTAGAGAAGAGTTTTTTGAGAATAGTGATAAATATGAAAAATGGTATACTTCATTCAAGATTAAACATAATATGGAGAGCAAACAGATTGATGAGTTGTGTGATGGAATCAGAAAACAAATAACTGCCACTGAGATCAAGAAACAAAACCTGGTATCTTCAATTGCTGATGGTGTGATTGATGGAAACGATGCAAAAGTAAAGATGATGGAATTGAATGAGAAGGTTAGTGAATTAAAGGCAAGATTAAAATCCTATAAAGAGACAATTAAAGGTGAAGAGAATGATGAGTTATTTTCTTCTATATTAAATCTTACATTTGATATTGACACTTACACACCACAAAAGAAGAGGAGATTATATAGCAACGTATTCAAATCAATAGTTGTGAATGGTAATAGACTCACCATAACTATGTATGATGGGAGTGTTAAAAAGATGTTATTGAACAATGCAAGGCGATAGAAGTTATTATTTCAAGAAACGGAGAGAGTATGAGAATGACATTAAGGTCAAACTATACAATCTCCGTTTTGCTAAATTAGATGAATTAAATATTGCCCTCTCACTTGCTCGCCTTGAATTAGAGAGAGTGAGAGAGAAAAAAATAAATAGATCGGTGATAGTATTCAAAAAAATGGAAATTCGATACATAGAAAAATATATTTCTGCCATTATCAAGCTCCGTCAAAAGATATACAACTCATTATAATACAAGCAATTATACTCATTATGTGACACTCATTTTGGAGCATACTGTCATCTGTTATCATTACTCCAAGAGGTAATAGATATGACAGCGCGTAAGTGGTATGACGGCAAGTTGGAGGGTGACATTCCGATGATAATAAATCTTTTTATCAAGGATAGGGTGTGGGAATCATTAACACGGGAAATGCAGACTTATATTTCAACAGAATATAATTGGCTCAACGAATATAACCTTAATAATAAAGATCATCTTAATGCATTACAAGCAATCGTCGAGATTGACATTATCAGGTTGTATAAAACAATTAATAGGAGGATTGCAAGGTTTATTAAAGAAAGGCTTATTAACGAACGGATGGATGGGCTTAATTGCCCTGACAATATCGTAGATTATCGTTGGGACATTATGTGGGAAAAAAAGTTTGGGGGGATAATAGGATGACAGAAAAAGAGTTTAACGAACAGCTTACGGTTATTAGCAATCAGATTATTTCAGGTGAAATAAGTATCGAACAGGCAAGGAAGCTTTCACAAGAAGTTAACAAACGATATTACTATTCGTTCCTTGCAGATGTTATTGAAAACGAAAGATTCTATTTTTATCAAGATGGCGAAATGGTTGATAAACAACCCATTGACCCTATTATGGATGCTTGTATTTGGGAGGCAATGCAATGCAGTAACTTTCCATATTTTAATGAACATAACGGGAGGCATGACACCACTATTGTCAATGTAGAGCAAAAAATTATTTATTACATTTTGGGGGCAGAAAAATGATTACACGAGAAGCAACATGGGATTTTTTTAACAAGCATGGCGATGCTATTAATAAATCAGAACCATTTACAATGACTGCAGAAGAAAAGGAGATTACAGTCTTCTGTTGTCAGCAGGAAATATGGGAGCCTAAACATATTAATATTGTTTGGGATTGGATTGATAACGGGGGAGAAAGACCCTGGTAAGGAGTTTATATGGGAGCAGAAGAGTTTTATCAGGAGATTCTCAGGATGAAGGATGTGATTCAAAGTTGGGATGAAGACCTTGTTTTAGGGAATACGGTTATTCTCAGTAGTCACAAAAAAAGAAAAGGAGCAATCAATGAAATGATTGAAAAACTTTTGATAGATGGTTGTACATATGACCAAGTTGTAGAACTGCTCGAAGGGTTAAAACAAAATAAATATATCACTATTGCAACTCAGCATTCTGATGGGCTTTATTGGACGGTAATTACTTGTCTTAAATGATTTTAGAATTACCATCACGAGATTTATAATGCTTATATGGAAAAACAACATATAGTAATTGGTCTTGTGGTGGTAATTATTCTTTCAAATAATGGAATAAATCTCTTATTGTTTTAGAGAATGATGGGTGTGTGTCATAATGGTTATATAGAGGAAGGAGATTATATGGACTATAAAGAACTTGTAGAGAAACTTTATAAAAGTCAGGCATATTCTGATTTTGTTGAGGAGATGAATTCCATGGTAGAAGAACTTACAGATGGTGAAGTCACTTCTGTTATGGTAGATATTACCCCTAATGAAGGCTAATAAAGGAGATACTAAATGGATTATTCATTGGATGTTTTTACAGCACTTAAATTAGAAGAAAAACAGAACATGGATGAGTATATCAATAAAGCAGTCAAGGCGTTTATTGATACTTCTAAAATTGAAGCCAAAGAAAATGGAAGAGTATGGAATAGGCATAATGACATAACAATGTTTAATACATTTGCCCATGTTTTTGCATATATTAAAACTCATCCTATTAATCACAGATATGTAACTGATGAAGGTTCAGAATTAATTGAACATAAATACTTCTTTTTACTATGTGAAGCTTTATTCAAAGAAGCAACAAAATAACATTAATTCATTTTAGGTGCTTGGGAGAAATGTTATTATAGTAGTATACAGGAGAGAACAATGGACTTATATGCAATGTTAGATGAATATCTTGAAGGTGAACGTAACCCCCGCAGAGCTAAAATAATTGGCAAGTTTGATATTGATGGTTACATTAAACATATAGATCACCCTTATATGACAACCCATGGAAAAGATGGTTATTCAATCATTGATAATATGAAACACTCTTCAAAAAAATATAGTGTTTTTGGAGACAAATATCTTGTATCATGGATAGATGATACCATTAATACAGATTGTGGACAGATTTGCTATGACGTGATTGGTATATATTTTACCGGTAATCATACTGATGGATATCATTTTCATTTTGCTCCTATTGATGGAACATATACTGTTGGAAATGAACAGGGTAATTGTTTTGATATTCTCAGTTTTGTTAAATAAGGAGACAATATGATATTTTTAGATCCTGAGATTACATTTCGTGCTATCAATATGACATTGGATTTTATTCAATTATTTGTGTTCTATGTTGGAAATATTATTTAGCTCTTTTGTAATTATTTTTTCAAATATATTCATTTTTATCGTTTAATAAGCATATTTAATAATGTAAGGAGGATGAAAAAATAATGGCTTCAATAAGTGGACATAGGACAGTAAGTGATAAAAGTGAATTATTCGCCCAATTTAAGAAAATTGTAAAGAGTAAAGGTATGAAGGTTCAGTTTGTAAGTGAACAGTTGATGCGAGAGTATATTGAAAAAAATGGGGGCGTTGCTCCTAATGATAATAAATAAATAGTTCAAAGGAAGGTCAAAAATGAGTATCGTAACAGACATGCTACAAGACATCGAAGTATCAAACAATTCAAAAAAGGAGAGTAATTTTTTCAAGCCTGTAGAAGGAAAAAACATAGTTAGGTTATTGCCTGTTATGTATAACGGAAATCCTGGCATCCCTTACAAGAGTCATTACATTGGTAAGAAATTTATTCTTTGTGCTGGTGGGAATGATTGTCCAATGTGTCAAAAGGGTTGGGAATTACATAATGAATTAAAGACAACAAACCCACAGGAAGCAAAAAATGCGAGAGCAAAATGGTTATCACAGCAAAAAATTGCATTGACAGTAAGTGTCAATGGAGTGGCAAAGATTTATAATGTAACTCAGCCACAATTCAAAGAGATTGCAGATTTGGATTCAAATGGAGCAAATCTATTTGATGTTGATGAAGGTAGAGATTTAATTATTACAAAAACTGGTAAAGGATTAGCAACAAAGTATCAATTCTCTCATGCGGTTAATTCTTCTAAATTGGTTAATGCAACTTCAATAATGCAAAATGCCCCGGATCTGGAAGATTTTATTAATGGTCAAAAACTATCAATGACACAAATGTTGGAATTAGTAGTAAGCAACGAGTAAATACAACGGTGCCGTCAACTATTACAGTTGACGGCGTGTTTAATGAAATCAAGCTCCACTGGTTTAATTAAACATTAATCACATTCAGGATTAAGAAAGACAGGTGGAGCTGTTTTTCTTAATCCTTTTTTTATATGGAGGGAATATGAAATGGGATACTGATGAAATGAGGGAACATTGGGAAAAAGAATTAGAAGAAATATGGATTGAAGTATTAAAAAAATATGGTGTGCATGATGCAGACTACCCTGAGGCTGAATATGGAATGCAGTAATAAACATGTTATAAAAATATATAATGAAACTATTAATAATAAAAAAATAAAAAAATCTTTGCAAGACATACAAAAAAAGGAAAGGATGAATAAAAAAACTATTGCAGATCTTGTATATAAGTGTTACGACCAGGATGATATAGAACAAGAATTATATAATTCAATCAAGACAACAACATCTATATATAAAAAAAAATTAATTGAAATAAAACTTGAAGAAAATAAGATTAAAATGGAAGAATTAGAACAAGAAATTATTAAAGAAAGATCAATACTTGATATAACAGAAAAAGAATATATTACTTGGGTTAAGATGTTGCTAAAAACAGATTGTGATGCTTCACTTTATGATATTGATTTTTGTGTAAAATTATTCAGGAAATTAAAATGAAAGGAAAAGAAAAACTTGTAAGTGAATCAATTGATAATATTAAATTGGAAGATCAATGGGAATTCAAATCATATTATAAGTATGATAACAATGATGGAAGAAAATGTGATCTATGCAACTCAAAAATTATCAAAGTAATTACTCTCGAGAATAAATATAATAAAAATATTATTCATACAGGACAGGATTGTGCAAATAATGTATTGGCAAAAATAAAATATAAAAATACAAATTGCACCATAGATTTTTCCCATAATGTGGAAAAACAAATACAGGCATACCATGCTATCTATGTTAATTCATCAATATTGGAAATGAAGGAATATATAAAAAATGATTTAATTAATAGTATTGGCGGCAATGCATATCTAATGTTTTATAGAAGTGATTATATTTCACATGATAATTATTGGCGCTTATGGTATGAAAATAATATTCACATAAAAAAAATAGACCCAATTATAAAATTGTTTTTTGATACTACAACAAATTACTATGAAAAAAAAATATTATTATTAAATAAAACAAAATTTATAGAGGAATTAGAAAAATATGAAGGATTACGAACAAGTAAAGAAAATATCATTGAGTGATTATATTGATAAAATATATAAATGGGAAATTGTTAAAGAAAATAATGAAAAAATTACATATAATTATAGAGATGAAAGTAAAACACCATCTTTTATAGTTTATACAGACACAAATAGTTTTTGTGAGTTTGGTTCAAGCCACGTTTTTAGTAGTGGTAAAAATACCGGTGATTTAATTGACCTGGTTAAGACGGAGGAAAATATAGAAAATGATCAACAGGCAATAGATTTAATAAATATAAATACCAATAAATATAATATAAAAACAACTGATGTAATTATATCACACAAGGCAACAGATATCAAACCAATAATAACACAGGAAATTAAAGAATTTGGTGAAACATATATTCATAATACGAATTATAATTATTTAACAAATGTTAGAGGGTTAGATGGTGAATTATGTAAAAAATATAAATTATCAGAGCCTAATGATTGTCATTTATCAGTTATGAATCCACATGAGAATTATAATTCTCATGTTTTATTTCCCATATATTATAAAGATGAATTAGTATTCTTTCAGTATAGAGGAATAGTAAATGGAGAAAGACGTTTTCTTAATATTGGAAAACATTATTTTTTCAATGCTGATATTCTCGATGAAGCTTATAACAAGGCACCTATAATAATAACTGAGGGAGTTATTAATTCCATTTCATGTGAACAAGTAAGTGGTTTTCCCTCTATTGGATTACTTGGAATAAACAATGGTCAAAAATTAATTGATTTAATTTTATCTAAAGAAAATGCCAGATTAAGAAGATATATTTTATTTTGTGATAAAAAGGATAATGCGAACAGAGAGTTATACAAAAAATTCAAAAAGGCTCGTTTGGCTTGTTCATACTTTGATTGGAGAAATATTCCTGATGAGAGTATTGATGATGTAAATGATTTGTTATTAAAAAAAGGATATGGTCGGGATTTCCTTGGTAGTGCAATAGAAGAATACAATTCTATTACATATCTCAAGAGCCCTAATGAGTGTGATAGTGAATCTCCATCATCAATGAATTATTTAATTGATGCCACTTTAATGAGAGATAATCGTTCCATCTCTTCAGGTTATAATAATCTTGACGGAGTATTTGAAAATGGAGGATTTTCAATAGGTTCATATAATATGATAATGGCACCCACAAATCACTATAAAACAACTATACTTATGAATATTGCCGCTCGAATGATAAAAAATAAAAAACGTATTTTAATACTCTCCTGTGAAGAAAGTATATTGGATATTACTATGAGAAAACTATTCCCAATAATATCACAATCAAAGGATATAAACGTTATTCAATCAAATTTAATTAAATTAGGTGATACTCTTGTTGTTAAATATTGGAATGAAGAGGAATATACAGTAGAGGATATTCAGGATTATTTGGATAAAACACACAAGGATTTTGATGCCGTATTTGTTGACTATATTGACCGCCTTTCATCAAGAAAAAAAATAGAGGCAGTTCATGAATTACAATTACATATAAGTAAAGTATTAGAGGATATTGCCACTATGAATGATTTGGTAATGATTACTGCAACACAAACAAACAGAAGTGCATTTGATGGTAAGAAAGGTGGAACTACAGATGTCGCATCATTAGCATCAATTGGAGCCTCATATTCTAAAACACATCCTGTTCATTTTATTGCTCAGGTTATGCAGACGGTTGATGATAAAAAAACAAATCTTATTACACTTCATATTAATAAAAATCGTTATGGTGAAAGAGAGGTAGATTTATTTTTTCAATTTATTCCTGAGACAATGGAAATTGTTGAAGCTGATATTATGGACACAGTTATTGTCAATACATCACCTAACCAACTGGTAAGTCATATTAACGGAAGTAAAGAAGAAGCAAGTAGTTTAATTGACACCATGATAGGTGGAAAATAATGCATTACGTTAAAGTAATTCCTGTAATATGGATAGATTTTTTAACTCCCCAACAATTAAAATTGTTATTGTATATGAAGAGTCATAAACATAAAGGACAATATGTAAAATTATCAATTAATGAAACTGCATCACGTCTGGGTATGAGTAATCGGACAATTAAAAAATGTCTTGATGTTTTACTTGAATTGGGCATTATTAAAGAACAATTTTCATTCAAGCGTAGTAGACAACAAGATGGAACATATACATATATGGCACCATTATACTCAATTCATGATATGACTACCGCTAAGAAATTTGAATGGGCATTTAGAAATATGGTAGAAGGGACAAATCAAAATTATAGAGATTTAGTAGTAGAGAAATCTAAACTAAAAAATAAACGCAAGTAGCTGTCTCGAATGCTCACGAGCACTATATGTATTAATATATATTACACGGAGGGTTCAATAACCCTCCGTTTGAAGATGATTTATATAATTAAATCAAAGGCGTCAGGAAGGAAAAACATTCATCTTTATAGGTTAGAACATGTCACATGAGCAAAATTCATCTTTATAGGTTAGAGCATGCATATTTCTCTCCATGACAAAAAAACAATTATTTAGGAATAGCAATGAATGGAAAGAGTTTAGTAAGCGATTAAGAGAAAAATATAATGATGAATGCCAGATTTGTGGATCTCAGGTAAATGTGGGGTGTCATCACCTAAATGAAAGTGATTACGAAAATATAAGCAATGAAGGGGATTTTGCTTGTCTTTGCTTTTTACATCACACCGAGATTCACCGTATGTGTAATAGCAAGAAGACGGATATAGTTAAGTATTTGAGTGAAATAGAAAGGATTTATAAGCGGAGTAAGCATATTTAATATTGACATATTATATTCCTAAGAAAGAGAGTAGGTTATTTAACTTACTCTCTTTTTTTATAAAGATAAGTATATCTATCTTTGACCTCCTTGTAAGAATCCTGTACGTTGTGCAGGATTCTTTTTTTATATAAGCATATTTATTATCTATGACAACAGAAGAACGCTTAGCGAAAAAAAGATTATATAACCAAAACTATAGATCAAAAGAAAATAGAGTGCCAAGAATAAAAAAAGATAAGAATTATTTTAATGAGGGTGAAATGTTTATATTATGGCAAAGACGCCACTCACTCTCTCCATTAGAACAGAAATATTATTGGGAACAAATCAATGCAGTAATCAAGGCAGTAATATTTACCCATCGCATGTATGTCTATGGACCAATAGAGGATTCAGTTGGCTACGCTCAGGACGCATTGTTGGCAGCACTTGATAGATATAACCCGGGTAAAATACTTGCAAGTGGTAAGCCACCATCTTTATTTAATTATATATCACTCACCGCTTATAGAGCAATCAAATATGGTACCTTGAAAGAAAAGAAAGATTTATTATATCTATCATCTGACATAAGCGAATATACATTCCTTTCATACGAACAACAAGAAGATAATGACCCATATCATACGGAATTGCATAACAGAATAACAAAAATACTTGATAAAAAATATGTAACATCAAAACATAAAACATTTTCTCATTTCTATTCTCTAAGAGATCTACTCATAGAATATTTAAGTGAAGGGCAAGATTTAGATAAGCGCCATTTGTTGGCATACTTTAGACAACAACAACCAAAAATATCAGCGTCTACTATACGTCAATTCTTTGCCATCATGCAAAATAAACCAGTACGGAATGTAGTTATAAGGAGCCAATATAAAGGTGTGTATTACGACAAAAAGACTGACAAGTGGATTAGTTTTGTGTATCACAATAAAAAGAAATATTCACATAGCACACATAAAACAGAGGTTCAAGCGGCGCTTGCTTACAATATTAAAGCACTGCAAATTATAGGTGACACTGCTAAACTAAATATAATAGAACAGGAGAAATAAATGGATAACAAAAATTATGACGAGATGTTGTGGTACCAAACCAGTGATGGTTATTGGAGAAATAAAAAACATGGTCGTCAACACACCTATGTATACGAGAAGTTGACAGGATGTAAGGTATTTCCTCATCAAGTAATACATCATATGGATGGTGATAGGAGTAATAACACGGCAGGTAATCTTGTTTATTTAACAAAATCACAGCATGCTTATTTACATAGTAAAACTCGTTCAAAAGAAACTAAAGAAAAATTGAGCATTGCTAATATTGGTAAAAAACGTAGTGAAGAGACTAAAGAAAAAATGAGCAACTCTCGTATTGGTAAAAAACGTTCATATGAGACTAACGAAAAAATATGGTGTGGACATATACAAAATGGACCACAAAAAAATAATCTTAGTGGATATAAAGGTGTCTGTCAAAGTGGTAAGAAATGGGCTGTTCAAATTAATAATAATAAAGTAAGAGAATACTTGGGTTGTTATTCAACACCACTTGAAGCCGCTATAATATATAATCAGAGAGCAAAAGAATTATGGGGTTCTGAAACGTATCAGAATATTATTGAAAGATAACTATATGAAAAAGTGCCAAGTCCCCTACGAATATACAGCAAGAAAGTTTGCTATGCAAAAACAAGACTACTTAAAGAAAAATCCTGTGTGTGCAATATGTATACAAAAAGGATTATGGATCGAGGCTCACCATGTAATTCACTGTGTTGAGAACGGACAATGCCCAAATAATATTACGGATATTTTTACTTTCAAAAGTGTTTGTACGGTACACTGGCACAACCATTTAGCAGAGATGAATAAAGGAGAAGAAGAGAGTGTATAAAGTAATTGCGTATGTATTGATTATAGCAGGAATATTATTCTTACCACAACTTGTAATGGCAATATTTTTTGGTGGTCTATGTTTGTGGAGTGTAATACAGAAATATAAATGAGAAAGTACATTTGTGATTATGCAGGTTGTAATATATTACTCGATGATAAGGGTTATTGTGATAAGCATATTCAGTTTCAACCTCGCCCATTCAGTAACGCAGTGAGAAGTAATGAAGGTGAATACTCTTCATATAAATGGAAGAAGTTAAGACAACATATATTATCACTCACTCCATTTTGTTGTATGTGTGGTGGTGAAAAGAACTTACAAGCACATCATATCATAGCACCGAGAGGTAATATGGAATTGTTTTATGATGCAATGAATATTCAAATCATCTGTCGTGGTTGCCATATGAAGGAAACACAAAGAGAAATAGCAAAACGGAGAGTTTATGGATGATTTAACCCGTTACCAGGTATGGGCTTGTAGGGAAAGGTTTGGAACTGTCTGCTATTTCACAAAACCATTTCTCCCGATATATGGCGAATCATCCAAAACAAACCCATATCCTGTATGAACATAAGGAGGCAAAAACTGTGCCAAGACATAAAACTCCGATAGCTGAAAAAAAGTTAAAGGGATTATATAGAGAAGATAGACACGGAAATAGTGCTGAAGAAGTAATAAATGAATTGATAAAAATACCTGAAAATATTGTAACGCCATCAACTCTCACCGATCCTTATGTTCAATCATATTTTTCCTACCACACTGAATATTTAATCAAGATTGGGATTCTCTCACTCAGTGATTTACCTGAGTTGGAGAACATGTATATCTCTCTTCAAAAGTTGAGGGAGATAAATGTAAAATTAAATATGCTTGATATGGTAAAGGATATTGATACATGGAATAAATTATCGAGTGCTTATATAAAATACAGTAATCACTTCTCCTCTCTTGCAGGCAAGTATTATATTTCACCAACGGCGAGAGCAAAGATGACATATGACCAATTAAACATTAAAAAGTTAGAGAGTGAAATACCTTCATTAACGGAGAGATTGTTAAAAAAGAAGAGGAGTTAAATGTCAGATTATAGTAAACAGTTAATCAAATATTGTAACGATATAGAAAAGAAAAAAATCCTATCTTGTATATGGGTCAAGAAAGCAGTAAAGAGATTTCAAAATGACCTGAGTAGAAGTAAAGATGAAGACTTTCTTTATGAATATAAACAAGAGTTGGCTGATGAAGTATTAGAGTTTGCAGAGAGCTTGCATATACCAGATATTAAGAGAGAAGATGGGAGTAATAATTTAATACTCTTACCGTGGCAGATATTTATATTTTGTCAGTTATATGGATGGGTTCATAAATTAGATAATGATAAGAGACGTTTTAGAAGTGGCTTTGCGGAAATTGGGCGGAAAAACGGAAAAACAACAGGATTATTATTTCCATTAATTATATATGACTTCCTTACAACTGATAGTGCTGAATCATACTTTGTAAGTAAAGATGGAAACCAATCAGTTAAATCATTCAAAGAGTTATTACATATAATAAAGGCTGATAAAACATTGGCTAAAAGTATAAGTGAGACTGTTCAAACTATAACTATAGATCATAGTCGTATTGCATTCTTTAGTAGTGAGAGTACTGGTATTGATGGTTATAGAAACTCAATGACAGTAATAGACGAGTTCCATGCTTACGATAATGATAGAATTGTAACAGCATCTCGTTATGGTGGTAGAGCAAGAAAAAATAATCTCACCCTTATTATAACTTCGGCTGGTAATGATATATCAGGACCATGTTATGCAGAAAATCAAAAGTGTAAAAAGATTTTATCAAATGGAATGACTGATGAAACATATTTTGGAATAGTATATTCATATGATGAGAAAGATGATTGGAAGGATAAGAAGAATTATATAAAAGCAAATCCATCATTAGGAACATTTCTTCCTGTTGAAGTATTAGATATTGATTTACAGGATGCCTTGATAACACCTCACCACCAACCTGATTTCCAAAGCAAGACTTGTGGAATATGGAGCAATGGTGTGAGTACTTGGATACCATTAGATAAATGGGAGAATGGGTATAAAATAAATGAGAGTGATTTAGTAGGACAAGAATGTTATGCGGCATTTGACCTAAGTAATATTAGTGATTTTACAGCATACACTTTATATTTCAAAGTTGGTAAAAAGTTCTGTGCAAAACATCATTTTTATATTCCTGAATCGACAATAAAAGAAAAGTTTATGAAAGATAACATATCTATTCTTGAGTGGTGTAATAATGGAATTATCACTCCCATACCTGGTAATACGATAGATTACGAATATATATACAAAGATATTTATGAAGACAATAAAAAATATAAAATTAGAGAAATAGCTTATGACTCATGGCAATCTAATTTTTTGGTGAATAAAATAGAACAAGAAATGAATCATATTGCGTTAATACCCTATGGACAATCATTAAAACAAATGGGACCTGGTACAAAATTATTTGAGAAAACGGTGTTAGATGGAAATATTATTGACCCTAACCCTGTAATGGCGTGGATGGTAAGTAATGTTGTTGTAAAGAGTGATGCAAATGGAAACTATAAACCATTAAAAGAAAATAAAACATCAACGAAAAGAATTGATGGTGTCATTACAAGTATCATGGCTTTTGACAGGTTGAAGGCAAATGAGAATATTATATCAAAAGATTATTCTTTTGAAGACTTACTTGACTCAATATAGCAAGGAGATAAATGAATATATTAAATATTTTTACCAAGAGAGAGAAAAAAAGTGAAGCCTTACCATTTACAATTCAATTTAATAATACCTTGAACAGTGCTAATGATGCCACAACTTTTGCCTGTGTTGATTTAATATGTTCTGCATTCGCCTCTCTATCAGTTCATGTTTATAATAAGGCAACAGGTGAGAGAGTAAAAGATCATTGGTTAGAAGAGATATTAGCAGAACCTAATTTTGATGATACAAAATTTTTATTTATGTATAGCAGTGCAAAAGATTATTTATATGGGAATGTGTATTGGTATAAATGGACTAATGATAGTGGGTTTATAGGTTCATTATTTAGAATTGACCCTGCAAAGGTTACAGTTTACAGAGATGCTATGAATATGAAAGTATTCACAATTGCAGACCCTAAATATAATGGAAAAACATTTGATTATACAAAAATACTTCACATTCCATCACGTTATGGATATGACGGATTGAAAGGTAAGAGTTTTTATAGTGAGTTGCAATCAACATACAAAACAATAAATGATATGGATGATTTCGTAAATAATTCATTCAATAATAATATTGGTGACAGAACCATTATTGATATCAGTAAATCAAATACTAAATTAACAGCAGAGCAGGAAGATGGACTGAGAAACAAGTTTATGAGCAAATATAGTGGTAATAATAATGCTCGCCTCCCATTAATACAATCAGATAAAATAGAGTTCAAGAAATTAGATTCATCTCCAATAGATAACAGAGCAATGCAATTACTTGAGAATAGAGAGTTTAATGAAAAAGAAGTAAGTAAAATACTTGGTGTTCCTCTTTCATTTCTTAAAGGGGAAAATAAATATGGCGATATAGAAACACTTTATACAGTTTTTATAGATAATGCCATTAAACCAGTGGCAGAAAGTTTTGAAGGTTATATGAACAAGTTATTGTTTAAAAATGAGATACAACAATATGAAATAAAGTTTGATTACAATTCAATGATGAAAACTTCAATGACAAGTAAATTCGACACATATGTTAAGCAAATTCAAAATAGCATTCTTACTGTTGATGAAGTTCGATTTATGGAAGGCAGAAAACCATATTCTGATGGTGCGGGTGAAACACCTCTTCTTCCTGTTAATCTTATGTTCAATACCAAAGAAATACAAAATGCTTATATGGCAAATAGTAAATTGAAAATACAAGAAGCAAAGACTATTGAGACTGGAATAATAGGAGATGATAAACTCTAATGGAGGAACAATGAAATCAATAAAGACATCATTAATAAGTAGAATAGATACTTATGTCAAGCAAATCAACAATGGTATTCACACACCAAATGAAGGTAGATTTATGGAAGGCAGAAAACCACTTGTTGATATTGGTGATACTCTATTCATTCCAATTAATTTAATATCTAACAATAATGAAACTATTAAAGCAAAAACAATTGAAAATGGAATAATAGGAGACAATCTCAAATGAAATCAATAAAAAGATTTGATATTAAAGGTATTCAATACCAAACAAGAAGTGATGAAGGTAAGAAGTATATAACAGGACTAATTCCATATAATTCAAAATCAAGAGATTTAGGTGGATTTACTGAGGTTATTTCTTCAACTGCATTTAATAAAACATTATCTGATGGTAAAGAGGTTAGAGCATTATTTAATCATGATACATCAAAGATTTTAGGAAGTACAAAGAGTGGAACATTTAAGTTGTCTTCCATTGATGAAGGATTACTTGCTGAAGTTGAGATGCCAAATACAAGTTATGGTAATGATTTATATGAAATTATAAGTAGAGGTGATGTATCAACAATGAGTTTTGGATTTTACCCTGTTAAATATAATGATGATGGTAATATAAGAACTTTAAGAGAAGTAAAGTTAGAAGAGGTAAGCTTTGGTGTTATGATGCCTGCATACCCTGAAACACAATCATTCTCTTCATTACGTAGTTTTATGGAAAAGAGAGAAATAAACTTGGAAGAAATTGATGAGATATTAAAAAAAGAGAAAGATATATTAAGTGACATTGATAAAACAAAAATCACTGAATTAATAAATAGTCTAACTGAAATGGTTGGTCAAGTTAAAGAAGAAGTCAAGGAACCAGTTGATGAAACTATTCCACAAGAAGACACTTCTGAAAAAGACAAATTATTGCTTGAGTTAGAAATGGAATCTGAATTATAAGGGGTATATAATACCCAATAAAGGAGAATTAAACTATGAATATTGAATTACAAGATATCGATCTTAAATTAAGATCACTTACTGACAATGTAAAATCAGGTGCTATCAAAGCCGATGAAGCAAGAAAACAATTTGATGAATTAAGAGCATTAAAAATTGATGCTGAAAAGAGAAGTGCAATGACTGCCGCTCCCCTTGAGACAAGAAGTGTAGCAACTTATGCTGACATGAAGAATGCTATGATTGAAAAGAGAGCTATCACAATGAATGGAAACGGCGCCATCAATCAAGTAAATGAGATTGTTAAAATCATAAGTGAAAAAACACCATTACTTCAAGGAGTAAAATATTTTAATGGACCAAATGCCACTACAAATATTCCTCTTCTTTCACCAGGACTCGCAGCTCCCGCAACTTCTTCTGAAGGAGCCACCACTGGTTCAACTGACTCAACTGCCGTTCTTACTAAAGTAACTATCACTCCAACTGCTTATGTATCAACTCTACCTGTGAGCTGGGAAGCATTGAATCTTAACAGCGCAAATCTCGAATCTCAATTCCCTGAATTATTCGCAGATGTCTACGCCGCCGCAATGCACAAACTTGTAGTTGATAAACTCTTTGCTACTGGTGGAGTTGACTCAGGTAATAAAACTGATTGCGCCGCCGCAGGTCTTCCTACTGTTATTGATCTTGCAAAACTTGCAATTAAAATGGCTGACTATGCAGATGAAGGCGTGTTGGTAATGTCTCCAACAACTTACAATGCAATTGTTGGGAGCGCAACAAACGAAGTTGGAAAGATTTATACTGAAGGACTTATCAGAGATAAGATGATTGAAGGTGTTAAGGTTATTATAACTGGAAAAGCTCCATCTGCTATAACAGACGGTTCTGCTCTTGTTGTTGGTGGAAATCTTGCTAACGTTGGTGTTGGTGTTGCCTCTTCAATGATGGTAACTCCAAAAACTAAGGTTGGTGATACTAACACTTATTATGATGTTGCAATGTATTTCGGTGCTGACGTTATTCAACCTGCTAACTTCTTCTCTCTTGTAGCTTACGTTTCATAAGTAAATTAAATCCCTCACCAATAAAATGGTGAGGGATTCTTTGGAGGAGAAATGATAGTTTCCGTTGAACAACTACAAAAATATACTGAGACGCTTGGTGAAGATAATGAAATGGCTTATATATATTTGTCATCAGCTGAAGATATTATAAATGATTATTTAGGATATAATACCCTTAATCAAAGTTATATAACCATACGAGATGGATATGATAAACCAATATTTTTATTAGATGCAAAACCTGTTACTAATCTTGAAAAAGTAATTATCAATGGTGTTGAACAAGACCTTGGGGATTTTATTTGTAAAGACGAAACCATAATATCAATAAATCCTGATATTGTTTTTACTTCTGATACTCATATTGAATATACTGCAGGATATGAAGTATTAGATCCTGATGTTGTATTGAATCCTGTTCCTATTTATTACCCTGGTTTAATTAGTATGACCGTACTTAGAATTGCCGCCCTATTACAGACGGAAAGTGGCGGGAATATTGGTGTTACATCAAAAAGTTTTGGAAGTGATGGTTCAAGAACATTTATACAAACATTGAACTTTGATAAATATCTATCTCAATTAAATAAATACAAGTTGGTTAGATAATGTTTCAGCATTTTGAAATGAAGATAGATTTTGATGATGTCAAAGCAGGGTTAGAAATAACTGATAGACAACAGAATAAAATTATCAGAAGAGGACTTGCCAAGATTGGTGTTGCAATTAGAAAAGATATTCGTGATGGATTAAAAGGTAAAATATTAAAAAAGAAAAGTGGAAAGTTATATAATAAAATATCATACAAGGCAGGAAATGATTATTCACTTAGTGTAAGAAGTGGAACCTATTACTCCAACTTTCATGAAAAACAATCAGGTTTGATTCTTCCAAGTAAGGGCAAATATTTAACATTCAAAGTTGAGAATCAATGGGTTAAAGTTAAGAGTGTTAAATTACCAGCCCGTCCATTTATGAAACCTGTAATAGATAATTATTTTAATAGCAATAAGGCAATGGATATCTTAGATAAAGAAATACAAGTTCAATTAGATAAAATATTCAAGGTATAAGGAGCGGAATGGAAATAGATTTTGAAGCTCATCAGCAGAGCATATTAAGCTATATTGAAAATAACTATAAAACATTTATTGGAACAATGGAAGAACCTGATAATTATATAAATGATTACCCTGATTTAGATAAATACAAATCAGCAGTAAATCTATTTATTGATTTTGAAGATTATATATTTGAACCATTAAGCAATGAAAGTGATTTAATGACATTGAAGATGAATGTTTATATTTCTATAAAACAAGATACAAGTTATAATTTAAGATTGAAAATATTAAGATATACTAAAGCGTTTATGAATATGTTTGATGCAAAACATGGACTGGGAACCTGTGATGATGGTAAGGTTAATGGAGTGCATTTTTATGATAACGTTGAAGGTGCAAGTAATACAAGGGTTGTTTCAATATCTATTGAAATGATACAAGAAGTTTAATAAAAAAGGAGAAAAACTATGATAAGTGGAAATAACTTAAAAGTTCAATTTGGACCTGAAACAACTTATGGCACCACAGCAACTACTACATCACAAATAAAAGTTGCAAGTGAAGGATTCAAATATGTAGCAGAAAAGAAAAATGAAGGACTCTTAACTGGTGGAAAGAGTGCAGGTAAGACTTTTACTATGAGTAGAAAAGTTGAAGGCGCAATATCAACCGTTGCAGAACCTCAAAATGTGGGATTGTTTTTAGGACAGATTACAGGTGTAGAAGCAACACCAACATTAGTAGTTGGCTCAACAGCGGTATATAATCACGTATTTACTTCTATTGGAACTGATGAAGATGATTATCTCCCAGCAGTCACAGCAAAAGTTGATAGAGTTGCAAATAAATATTCTTATAGTGGATTAACATTAGATACCCTCTCATTCAGTGCCTCCCCTGCAGACTTCTTAAAGTTAGATTTGAAATGGGTTGGATTTGAAGAAAAAGATGGTGCAATACTTGCCTCTCTCACCCCATCAACAATGAAGAGTTTTAGATTCGCTCATGGTGCTGTTAAACTCCAGGGTTCAACTCTTGCAGATGTTACATCAGTAAAGTTTGATTACAATAATAAGTTAGAGAGTTTCCAAACTCTTGATACAGGTTATGCATTTAATAGAGCAAAGCCAGGTGCGAGAGAAATAACTTCTGATCTTGAAGTATTATATTCAGGCGGAAGTGATACTATCTATAATACACTATTCAAAACTGATGATGTTGTTGCTTTGGAATTAAAGTTTACTTCTGAAGAAGAAATTGAAACAGGATACTTTCCATCAATAACAATAACTATTCCTAACATGCAAATTAATGAATGTTCAAGTAATATCAGTGGTGCAGAAACTGTTAAACAAACAATGAAGCTTGCCGCTATTGAAGAAGGAAGTGATGAATTGATTACAATGACTCTTAGAAATATGAGAGCAACAAAATATATATAAGGAGAATGAATGAGTAAGTTAAGTGAAGTAAATTATGTTTATACAACTCGTATAGACTTTGATAATGATTTTATTGAGTTGAGAGAACCAAGTAATATTGAATTAAAAGAGTTTGGTGCTGATAGTGAAAAGGACATGGAGATATTAAAAAAAATCCTCCCTTCATGTATTATCGCCCATTCATTTACTGATGACAATGATGAACCAAGTAAAAATGAATTGGTTGCAAAAGAGTTAAGCAAGAGTGCATCTCTTTATATGGACATATTACAAACATGGATTCAATCAATCCCTTTTACAAAAAGGATCAAGAAGAACTTAGACAAGTAAGCTTGATTCTATTTAGTAGTGGTGATGTTACTTGTAATGATGAGATATATGAGTATTATAAAAAATGGCAATTCTTATTTAATATGTTCATGGATATTGTAGACAGGAAGAATGGTGGAATTAGACTTCCACCATTCTCTTGTGGATATCTCGACCAACCTTATAAAACAACCCAAATATTAAGATATCTCAATAGCATGTGGATAGAACACATAATAAGTGAGAACGAAAAAGCAATGAACAGGAGGTAATTCCGTGGCTAATATAAATTACAAGATCGGTGGTAAATACGACCCATCAGGTATCAACAATGCTAAAAATGGAATTAACTCTTTAGGTGATACCGCTAAAACTGTTCAAAATGTCTTGAAAGGTTTTCTTGCATTAAAAGCAGTTCAAATAGGTAAAGATTTAGTTATGGATAGTATGAACGCTTTCGCCGCTCAACAAAAGGCTATCTCATCTTTAACTGTTGCAATTGGAAATAATGCAAACATGACTTCTTCATCACTAAGAAATATTATTGATTATACTCGTCAATTAAGTGGAGTGACAATATTTAGTGATCAAGAATTACAAACACAAGCAACATTATTAACTGCAATGGGTTTGAATGAAGAACAAATAAGAAAAACATTAAAAGCGGCAACTGAATTAAGTAGTGCAGGGATTGGAACATTAGAGGGTAATGTTAAAAACCTCGGTAAAACTTTTGGTGGATTAACAGGTGAATTGGGTGAAAGTATTCCTGCATTAAAATCATTAACAAAAGAACAATTAATACATGGCGATGCAATAGACCTGGTGAGTGAAAAGTATAATGGATTTGCTGAGAACTTGAGAACAAGCACAATGTCAGGTCAAATAAGTGGATTAACTAATTCATTAACGGATTTGAAAGAAGCAATTGGACAAGCATTTCAACCACTTACTTCTCCATTCATAACTTTCATAACAACTATTATTGATAAATGGACAGATGCCATAAATAAATATAGTGAATATGATTTGTTAATGAGAAAAGGAGGATTGAGAACTCTTCAAGAAGAAAAACGTTTTGTTGAATTAGAAATTGAAAAAACACAAACTGCTCAAAAGGCTGATGTGAAAGCCGCTAACTTTCCTGATTTTAATAACTGGTTAAAGCAAGCAAGATTTAATCAACCTGAAAAATATAACAAGTATGATAATGACTCATTAAAAAATTACGCAATTGAATATAGTAAAATGGTTCAAGAAGTTGCAAATAGAACTGAGCCAACATTAAAAGCATTAAGAGAAACTTTAATAACATTAAATACCTCTATTGCAGAACAAGAAAAAAAAGAAATAAAACCATTATCAAATAATGGTATAGCAACAACCCCACCATCACTTGGAAAAGGACTTACACTCCCTGATGATTTCTTTGTTATTGATTATGGCAAGTTAAAATTAGATTTACCTGCAATTGAGTTTAATAATAGTGTGGAATATGCATTACCAACATTATATGATGGTGGTCAAGCTCCTAAAGATATTGGAATGAGTAAGATTGGCGGAGTTGATGATATCTTGAATAGTATTTCCGCTCCATTTGAAAATCTAACTTATATGGTTGAAGGATTAACAGGACCACTCGCTCCACTCATTCAAGGATTTACTTCAATGGGAAGTGTTATGCAAATACTCTCACCATTACAAACCATTTTCCAAAGTATATTAGAAACTATTGCCCCTGTGGTTGATAGTTTACTCGCCCCATTAATTGGAATACTTAAAATTGTTGGTAGAGTAATAGGGGCTCTTATAATTCCCGCTCTAAAGTTTCTTGAACCAGTTATAGAACTTATCTCAATGGGATTTATTTTATTATATAACTTTGCCATAAAGCCACTGGCTAACTCTATCATATGGGTAATATCAGCATTATATAATACTATATCAACCGTTGTTAATTCAATTATTGGAGCGTTAAACCACATACCTTTCGTTAATATCTCCTGGAGAATGAGTAAGATGGATGCTCAAAGTATGTACCTTAAAGATATTGATGAGGGTTCGTTGACGGAGGCAGGTAGTTCAAGTGATGGAAGTAGTGGTTCGAATTCATCATATACCGGTACGAGGGACATAACGGTTAATATCTTCTATAGTAACTCGTTTGTGTCTGGCGACGCCAGACAAATAGCACTCGCCATACAAGAGGAATTAAAGTTAGCGAATGCGTTGACAGGGGCTTAGCTCGTTAGTTGATTTCTAAAAGCATATTTATTCTAAGGAGTAAATATGGACTATAGTCTAAATCTTGATGGAATGGAATGGCACATAAATAAACGAGGTTATATTGTTAATCAACAAGGTGAATTGCAACATAGATATATATGGGAAAAAGTAAATGGATCAATACCATATGGCTATGATTTACATCATAAAAATGAAAAGAAAGAAGATAATAGAATAGACAATCTTATTTGTATTAGTCATCAAGAGCATGTAACACATCATGCAAGAAATATGGCAGTAAAAACAAAAGATAAAATAGCAAACATTAATCATGTTCAAGGTTTAAGAAGAAATAATACAAGCGGTTTCAAAGGTGTTTTATATGCCAAAGATAGTAAAAAATGGGTTGCATCTATTTGGATTCGAGACAACAAAAAAAAAGAATGTCTTGGTTATTACCAAACAAAAGAACAAGCCGCACTCGCATATGATAAAAGAGCGAGAGAGTTATGGGGAGAAGATGCTTTTCAAAACTTTCCTAAGGTAATATGACAACAATATATAATGGAATACCATTTTATGAACAGGTAACTGGATATTCAATAAACAAAAAATATGGACTCCTTCATAGATACATATATGAAAAAGAAGTTCATCCAATACCAATAGATTTTGATATTCATCATATTAATGGTGATATAAAAGATAATAGAGTTGAAAACCTTCAATGCATATCTCATAGTAATCATAAAAAACTTCATGAAAGAGAATTAAAGTTATTGAAAAATAATACAAGTGGATATAGAGGTGTCACAAAAATTAGAAGCAAATGGAAAGCAAGTATTGATAATAATAGAAAAAGAGAGTGGTTAGGATTGTATAATACTGCTGAAGAGGCTCATGAAGCTTATATAAACAGAGCACAAGAAATATGGGGAGTATAAATGAAATTACAAATCAAGTTTAATATTGAATGGGAGGACATTGATACTCTTTTAAGTGATTTAACTTTACAAGAAGTTATGCACCAAAGTTTCAAATCTTATGATAATTATGTTAGAGGAAGATTAATACCAAAAGTTGATGTAATAACAAAGTTAAGACAAGCCGCTAATGAAGATATTTTGGCTCGCCTTGTTGATGATAATAACTACCCATTATTTACAGGTTACTTGAGAAAGACATTTACTATCATCAAAAAACAAAAGTTAGACCCGGTAGTATTTGAACTTGTTTCTCCATCAAATAGACTAAGAAAATCCATTCCTGTAGACATATCATGGTTTGATAAAAAAGTAAGCGATCCATTAAACACTGCAAACTCTATAGTTCATTTATTATTAAATGCAAGTGGAATACAAAACAATGATATTAATATGCCACTGATTGATTATACAATTCCAATATTTGTTAATACAGCAGGAACGAGCAAGTATAGTGATGTGCTTGATAATCTATTATTTGAATATGGATATGTTTTAGACTTTAATAATGAAGGTCAGTTCATTGCAAGAGATTTATTTCCATCAGTAATAAATACTACATATACATTTAATGGCAATAACTGTCTTGATGAAATACACCAAAATAAAAAAGAAGAAGAGTTCGATATAATAAGAGTATCATGGCAAAGTATTATAAGTAAACCAAATCAAATAGTTTTCAGTGATACAACGAATGGAGATGCTTATAATAAATGTTCTATTATTGTAGATCCCGATTCATATATGGGTGATGGGTACAATGAAGAATGGTCTGCCAAGTATGCAATGGAAAATATTGATCTTATTGGTGCGAGAAATCTTACTCTTGATATTGAAAAAGAAGGTGATATAGAAGTACAAACATTCACACCTGGACCAGTTGAAGCAAAGTTAAAAATAAAAAATACATCATCTATTTTCCAGAGATATATTAGAAAGCTTGATATTAAAGGAACAGCGTATATATCAGAGGCAACTAATGTTTCTATTGTAAACAATAATGATACTGATAAAATCAAAGCAGTAAGTACAAAATATATAGCAAACAGAAATGCAGGAGATAGTCTTGCTCAGAAGCTTGCATCATATTACAAGTATAGTGATTTTACAGTTAAACTATCATCAAAAACTGATTATAATATAAGTGCATTTGTTAATGTTAGTGATACGAATATGGGAACATCACTTTGTAGAATATTCAATAAAAAATATAACTTTATTAGTGGTGTTATTGATTATGAATTAGAAGCAATGAGTGAATTTTCAGCAGTTGACACTGAGTATAAAGTATATAGAAACCCATCATCATCAATACAGGGTGAAATAGAAAGAAGACCTACAATTAGTCAATTACAAAATATTAAATATGAAACTCGTTATGGAAGATTTGATATTGTACCAACACAGCCAAGTGGAGAAGACCCCCTTGGATGGACAGTTATAGTTCCAACAGGGGAAGAGCCACTATGGGTGGTTGGTGTTAATAGAGGGTTTGATGGATTGATACAAGGTGAATGGACACTCCCTGTTAGATTTACTTCACCAAACAGTATATCATCTTTACTTACAAATGAGAGTATAAATGTTGGAGAGGATTTATCAATAGCGACAACTACATTGATGATTTTTGAAGGTGCAGTTGATACCACTTCTACATGGGTCTTGGGTGTTAATCCATATAAGATGACCGGACTATTAGTTAACAGTACATGGACAACATCAACAATGGAAGCTAATGATGCTTATGTTGATATTATAGCAAGTAGAACAGGCTCTCCAACTATTACAAAAAGATTTACATTACATAAATCAACTTCTGCTTTATATTCCCTCTCATTATCACAACCTGTTATGAAAATATTTCCTGACGGACATTGTGACCCTGCTACCATAACAATGACTTCATTCAAAAGTGAAGGATTAATTGTTTCTCCTTATGCAGGTGTTTATAAAATCTTGCTCAACGGTAATGTGGCTTATAAATCAAAAATAAAACAAAGTGATTTTACATGGAAGGTTCATACAGGCGCATACCCTGCAATTGACTTAGTGCCAAGTGAAGATTTATTACCTGGCTTTGATTTATTAGAAATAACAGAAGACGTTACAATAATACATTGTCAACTATGGGATGAAACAGAGGCTTATAAACTTGATGATCAAACATTTATATTTTTGAAAGATGTTGGGTTCGTATTGCCTGATATCATTGATGGTATTCTTGCACAGATTCCATCAGTAGGAAAATATTTAGGAGCATTTAATCAAGTAATGCCTTCATTATATAATGTTGGTGATTGGTTTTTAATATATGGAAATGAAGACACTCCATTTGATAGGGGAGTATTTCTTGTAGATAGTGAATTACAGTTACAGAAATTAGATGGTGATAGTGGAGAGCAAGCTCAATATATGGTAGCCGCATTAAGTGATATAATGAGTGTTGTATCTAATGGATTTGGAACCACAAATGATTATGGTGCCATCACAATAATATCTAACCTTGCAAGTAATAGTATTTTTACTTCTGCTTTGAAAGTAGGAAGTGGTAACTTTGATACAACATTAATTGAAGGCGGTAAAATAAAAACACAGTTATTAGATGTTGATACGATATTAGGAAATGAAGCAATATTTAGAGGAACGTTACAAGCAACACAGGGTTTGTTTAGTGGATCAATTGAATCAGGACCGCTATATTTGAATATAGGACCTCCCTCATCTGCCTCATTTACATTAACAAATAAAAAAACTTCTGACTTTATTGATGAGACAATTACTGCAGGAATTAACCTTGGAACATATATGTGTTCAGGTGTGTATAATGGAAGTGGAGTAACGAGAATAACAACATATAAATCCTCTCCTGTTATTATTTCAGCAGAATCGTTTGAATCATATACAGTAACATTTGTCGGTCAACGTAAAAAAGATGGATATTATTATAATACATATCGATATAATTTTACAAGTTGGGCGAGAAATAGAACAGAAACAGAATACACACTAACATTATTACAGGGGAGCACTACAAATCTAACAGGGAAAAAATCTCCATCAGAAGGATGGTATGCAACAGGGGCAACAAGAACTAGTGCAGTAGAAATGTGGGCAAATCTTGGACCGCCACCTGCGAAAGCCGCTCCAACAGGAGTAACTTCTGCATATGATAATACACCAACCCTTGCAACAGGTAATGTTTCATTTACTGCAAACTCATACACAATGAAGTTGGTTAATCTCCCTGCATATAGTGCGGCTCTCCCACAATGGACAGTTTATTTACAAAGTGATGGATCAGGTAATTATAATCTTAAGGTACGAGGATAAGGAGGATATATGATATTTAGTAAAAATGTAAAACAAAAACCAGAACAATCAGTGTTCAACGAGATTCAAGAATTAAAATACTATTTGAAAAACACAGATTGGTATGTAATTAGACTTACAGATTGTGGAAAATCAATTCCTCTTGATATTATTGCAAAGAGAAATGAAGCGAGAGAGAGAATCAATCTATTACAAGGGGGTGAATAAATGATTGGAGATTATGAGCCAATAGGCTTTCAAGATGGAAGCACACCTGCTATCAGTGCTACCAATCTTAACAAGATGGATAATAGAATTGATGAAATAGATTTATATGTCTCAACCATCTCTACTCCCGTTGCAACTATTACAACTGTTGGACTTGTAAAACCTGATGGGACTACAATAACAATTGATGAAGATGGAATAATAAGTGGGACAGAAACTTACTCACTCCCAACTGCATCAACAACAGTATTAGGTGGAGTTAAACCTGATGGAACGAGTATTACAATTACTGATGGCGTAATAAGTGTTGATGCTATTAGTAAAGCTGATATCACTGACTTCACAGAAAGTGATTATGTTCATACAAGCGGTAATGAAACAATATTAGGAAATAAAATCTTTAGTGGTGATGTTACTCTCAATGGAACTACTACAACTATCAATGCAGAAACATTAAATATAAGTGATAATCAAATAACTCTAAATAGTGGTGTAGTTGCAGAGCCTATACTAAATGCAAATATACTTGTAAATAGAGGTGTGGCAAGTGATGCATCTTTATTATGGGATGAGAGTGGAGATAAATGGAAAGCGGGTTTATTGGGAAGTGAAGTTGATATATCATTGAGTGGACACTTGCATGATGAGAGATATTATACTGAAAGTGAAAGTGATACACTCTTGAGTGGTAAATCTAATACCACACATACTCATGATGATAGATATTATACTGAAAGTG
>JFJP01037387.1_pt1 | contig 30047 bp, 26 predicted proteins | sample 431651 | NCBI WGS metagenome assembly JFJP01 (sample SAMN02602958, study PRJNA72255) | Microbial mat metagenome, whole genome shotgun sequencing project. | biome: fresh water; feature: sink hole; material: water; isolation source: purple microbial (photo- and chemosynthetic) mats found in... | reverse complement strand
TATGTTATATATATATATATGTTATATATATATATATGTTATATATATATATATGTTATATATGTTTTAATAGCTCAGTTGGTAGAGCACAAGGCTGAAAACTTTGGGGTCGTTGGTTCAACTCCAACTTAAAACAAGTGAACCATAATTATAAATTATACTTTAAATATCTTTATTTAAACATAAATCATTTATTTTTTAAATATAAAAAAAATAATAATACTAATTTAAACATATATATATATCAAAATCATTTTTATTATTCAATTATACATTTAAAATTATCATCTATTTTTTATACAACGCAATTATCAGATATTTTTGCTTACGAAGTATCATTAAATAATAATATTAATAATAAACCATTTTTTAATAACATTTTAGTTTATAATTTCCATAATATTAAAAATCAAAATAGATTTTTTTTTTTTATAATTAAAAATAAAAATAACTTTTCCAAATTAAACTCAATAGCAGAATTATTTTTAAATGCAAATTGATTAGAAAGGGAAGTTGCTGAATTACATAATATTTTTTTTTATAATAAAAAGGATTTAAGAAATTTAATGCTACCTTACGGTGATTCTTCAAATCCTATGTTAAAAACAGTACCATCTATCGGTTTACATGAATTATTTTACGATTCTGTATCTGATTTAATAATACAAACACCTGTAACGATACAATTTTAAAAAAAATATCTATAATTTACGGGCTATCGTCTAGTGGTTAGGACATTAGATTTTCACTCTATTAACGAGGGTTCGATTCCCTCTAGCCCGATTTATGCAAAAAAAAATAAACATTTTTAAAAAAAATTTTGATTTCGAACAGTTTAACAAAGCAAAATTATCGTTTACGTTTGTTTCTTACATACCGTTAAATAAGCTACATTATTTTAAAAGTACTGATATATCGTTTAATTTAAAAGAAAAAAAAATTTTAATTAAACAATCTTATATTATAGCAACTTGATTTTATTATTTTTCTTTTTTAAATAAAAAAAAAAATATTAAATTTTTTGCGATGCCCGTTAAACAATCAAAATTCACTTTAACAAAAGCACCGATGGCGCATAAAAACTGATCGAAGGAGCAATACAAATTTCAATATTTTTTATTTAAAATCACATTTAAAAGTCATTTTGTTGAAAAAAAACAACGTTCATTAAACGACTCTTTACTTTTAATTTTACTTACAAAAAAATACCTAAATAATTACGAAACAAATATTTTATTTTTTAAAAATTTTTTTTTTATTTTTTCATTAGTTGAATTTAAATTTTTTAATTATAATAAATTTTTAACTAAATAATTTTTAATAAGTACCTACATGATGAAATCGGTAGACATGCGAGACTTAAAATTTCGTCCTTAAAAGGGTCCTGGTTCAAGTCCAGGTGTGGGTAAATTTACCTTTATTATAGTTTCACTATAAAAACCATTTTTATTAATTTTTGACTCTATCATTTTATTTTTATTTTTATTTTTATTTTTATTTTCATTAAATAAATATGTTTTTCTTAACCCATTCTATAATATGAAGTTTTAGTTATTTTTACCTATCATTATATTTATTTTTTATAAGTACATGTATTATTTATTTAATTCCAATTTCAAACGATCTAATTAATTTTTTAAAATTTAAAACAATCAAAAACTTTGAATATTTAACAGGTTATGATTTTTTTTTTTTATTAGCGACGCCTGTTATTATTTTACTTTTTATAAATTTTACATGAACAAGTTTTTCGATTTCTGCTTGATTTGGTCACCTTTTATTTACAAAATTTCAACTTAAATTTTTTTATTTTATTTTATTTTTTTTTTGTATTATTCTAACTTCTTATCTATCTAGTTTTTATTTCTCATCAAAAAATTTATATGATTTTATTATTGTTTTTTTTAATTTTTTTATATGAATTTTTTTTTTATTTTTTTCAAACTCTATTTTTACTGTTATATTTTTTATTGAAATCCTTTCTACATTAATTTTTTTATTAATAACAACCTCAACGTTTTCAACAACTTATTTTTATAATAATTTAAATTTAAATTTAAATTATTATTTTAATCAAAACACACCCTTTTTTTTTTTACAAACACTTCTTTTTTTTTTTTGAATATCTTTAATTTCATCTTTAAATTTATTTTTATTTTTAATTTTATTTTATTTAAAATTTTTTACATTTGAATGATTTATTTTTGAATTTATATTTTATTACTTTATAACAATATCTGATTTTAAAAACCTTACAACCGTTTTGTTAATATGATTTAACTTAATATTTTGTATTTTTTTAAAATGCGGATTGGTTCCTTTTTATTTTTGAAAACCAATATTTTTTAAAGGAATGCCGTTACACATGTTATTTTTTTATATAACATTTTTTTATTTTTTTATTTTTTTATATTTTTTATATTTTTTAATTTTAAACCTTACAGATATTTTTTATTTTTATATATATGTTAATTTAGTTACATTATTAGTTGGTTTTTTTTTTTTTTTATGCATTATTTGCGAAGCTTATTACATAAAAACATTTTTAGCTGTAAGTAGTATACTTAACACTTTATTTATTTTTTTAGCTATTAATGGTGTTAATGTGGTAAATTTTTGTTTTATTTTATAAAAATTGTGTAAAATATCGCTGTTTTAAAAAGTCAAAAAAATGTAAAAAAGAAAAAAAAATGACAAACTAGGTTTTATAATAATAAGAACAACTTGCTATCTTTTTCAATTTTAAAAATAAGTAAACGTAAAAAGTTATTTTTTTTTACGAAAATTTACGAATAAATTTAAAATTTGTGTAAAAATGTTATTTTACAATAATTTTTATGACATAGCAGTTATATCTTACGTATACTTACACGTTTATAACGTATCTTTAATTTTGGTTTTCTGAACGTTTCAACAATTTATTAGTTTTAATTTTAAAACAATTTATTCGTTTAATGATTTTAAATTTAACCCTTATCTTGCTGCTTTAATAGCAATTACGTTATTTTCAATGGCCGGAGTTCCGCCGTTTATTGGATTTTTTACGAAATTACTAATACTCATATTATTACTAAATTCAACTTTTTTTGTATTTTATTCATTTTTTTTTATATTACTATTTATCGGATTGTATTTTTATCTACAAAATATTCGTTTTTTATATTCAGTTGGGTATAATAATATTGAATTTTCTCATCTAAATAACGTAAGAGTTTCTATAAATTATATTTATTTTAGCCATTTAGTATTATTTTTCCTAACATTTGGGTTTTTACTAATTGATGATGTATTTTTGTACTTTTATTGATTATTAGCGTAATGAGATAATTTTGTGTAAAACTGCTTTTACAACCTAGAACTTTTATTTTTAAAAAAAAACAAAAACGACGATCTTTTAAATCTTTTAAAAAATTAAATGATTTAAAATATGGAACAGCCGGTCTTCTCTTATTGCAACCTATACAACTTTCTTCAACACATATAACTAAATTTAAGCTTTTTCTTAAAAAAGCAGTTAAGAAATCTGATAAAACAAGACGCGCGTTTTGATTTAATTGTTTTCCTCATTTACCTTTAACACGGAAATCTGCAGGAGCTCGAATGGGTAAAGGTAAAGGTAAAGTGCATAAATGGTTTACACAAATACAAGGAGGTGTTTTTTTAGTTGAGTTTGTTAATTTACGATCCGGTAGAGCAAACTACTTCGTAACTCAATTTTCACATAAATTAAACATAAAAACAAAATTGGTATTCAAACATAAGCTTTATGTAAACTTCCCATGTTTTTTTTTAAAAAAAACAATGTTTAGTAATTTTTGATAATTACGAAATTATACTTGTTATGGTATGGCTTTATTTTTTATTTAGTTTTATTTTTTTTATTTTTTTTATTTGTTTTTTATTCCTTAACATTAATATTTTCAACTTTGTTTAACAAAACAAATATTTATTTAAATCTTGTACATTTATTTTTAAGTTTTGTTGTAGTCATTTCATTTTTTTTCCTTATTTTAATTTATTTTTTATTTGATTTTTTTTCCAATGTTATCTACTTTAATAGTCTTAAAACACCTTTTGTTTCATTTTTTGAATTATCTTATAATAATTTCATTTTTAATGTTAGTAATTTTAATATTAACCTAACTTATGTTTATTACTTTCCATTTATTTATATTTTTATTATCGTTACCGCACTTTCTATCTTATTTTGCTTATCTTATAGTTTTAACGAGTTAATGCTTTTTAGTACTTATTGTGTTTTAATTTTAACCGCAGGTTCTTGTTTATTTTTTACTGATTCTATTATATTATTTTTTTTTGCCTATGAGATGTTACTAATCCCATCATTTTTTATTCTTTATAAATTTGCTAAAACTAGAAGATGTGTTGAGGCGGCATATTTGATGTTTTTTTGAACACAATTTGGCGCTTTATTTTTAATCTTTAGTTTTTTATATTTATTTTTTATTACTAAAACGTCTTCATTTTCTTTAATATCTTATTTTCAATTTTCTACTTTTGAAATAAATTTCTTATTTTTATGTTGAATTATTGGTTTTGGGGTTAAGTTACCGATTTGACCTTTTTATGGATGATTGCCAAAAGCTCACGTAGAAGCCTCAACTAACTTCTCGATTTTTTTAAGTGGTGTTTTGGTCAAATTTGCGTTTTTTGGATTATTAAAATGTTTAATTACGTTACAACTAGAGCCGACATTTTACTACGTTTATCCTTTTTTAACAATCGGAATAGTTGATGCTGTTTTTAAACTTTTTTACCAAATTGATTTAAAAAAATTAGTAGCATATTCGACTGTTGTAGAAATGCATTGGTTAACCATGTGTATTATTAGTGGACAATCGTGTTTACTTTTGGCAAACTTTTGTATGCTAATTAGTCACGCACTTCTCTCAACTAATTCATTTTTACTGGTTGATGCTATTAATCGTCGTTTTAAAACGAGATTATTGACGGAAATTAGTGGAATAAATTTTTTATGTCCTAAACTTTTCCTCGTTTCTTTACTAAATTGTTTAATTTTCTTAGGTTTTCCTGGTTCGATTTTTTTCGTAGCAGAATTTTTATTTTTTAGTTTTTTTTTCGATCTGTTTCCATGCCTATCTATTTTTTTAATAATACTGTTATATTTGTTAGGTCCCACATTTTTTTTTAGAAGTTGAACTAATGTTTTGTTCGGTTTATCTAAAAACATTAACCAAACAATTCCAGTTGATTTAAATTCTAAAGAATTAATAATTTACCTTGGTATTTCATTTTTAATGTTTTGATTAGGTTTTACTTGACAATCGTTTTTAATCTAATTGTGTAAAATTTTGGCAACTATACGACAATCTTATTCAAGATCTATATTTTATAAAAAAAAAGAATTTTCAAGAACTCCTGCATTAAATAGCAGACCTCAAGTAAAGGGTGTTGTTACTAAAGTTACTACAACAAGTCCTAAAAAACCTAACTCCGCTGTGAGACATATTGCTAAAGTTAAATTAACCAGTGATACAAATTTAACTGCTCGAGTTGTAGGAGCGGGTTACGTTTGCGCTAAATATAACCGTGTTTTAGTGCATGGTGGTCGTGCAAATGATTTACCCGGAATTGGATATTCACTTGTTAGAGGTGTTTATGATTTCTCACCAATGTTATTTAAAAAAAAACGAAGATCTGTGTATGGTACATCCAGACCTGATAATTATACAAAACATGTAAAAAGATCCCTTCGGGCGATTAAAAAATCATAAATTTTAATGAAACTTGAATGAATATCAACAAAATTAATTTCGATAATTGCTTGAGCACGCTCAGGATCATTATGACCGTTAACATTTGGTTTAGCGTGTTGTGCGGTTGAAATGATGCATGCAGCTGTTAGTAGATACGATATGGACCGTTTTGGGATTCTTTTTAGGGCGTCACCCAGACATTCTGATTTAATAATCGTTGCTGGAACTTTAACTAATAAAATGGCGCCTGTTTTACGCCGTCTTTACGAACAAATACCAGATCCTCGTTGAATTTTATCAATGGGAAGCTGTGCAAACGGAGGTGGTTATTATCATTACTCGTATTCTGTTATACGTGGTTGTGATAGAATAATTCCTGTTGACATTTATGTACCAGGATGCCCACCAACTGCCGAGGCTTTATTATTTGGTCTTATACAACTACAAGGGAAAATTGGGTTTATATTATCTGATTTAAATACGTCAAACGAATGATACGGAGGTGATCACGTGTAAACACTTTTATATTTAATAATCTAAAATTGGCATCTTTTCATTTTAAATTTTGATTTTTAATGTTTAAAAAATCAACAATTTTTAAACGTTATTATTTTAAAAGAACAAAATTTAATAGAAAATCTTTAGCGAAAGTTAAACAAAAACATAACTGAATACTTTATTCTCAAATTTTAAAATATTGAATTAAAACTTTTTTATTTTGTAAAATTATATTTAAATTTCAATATAAACATAAAATATTACAAAATACGTTTTTTTCTTATGATTTTGATTTTATAAGAACAAGAATTTATAAAAATTTAGAACATAACACCTTTTCTAATTTTATAACAAAAAAAATATTAATTTTATTTTTTTTTAATAAAACTAAAAAAAATATTAATAATCTTTTTTTAAGTTTTACTTATTTAACAAATTTTTTTATAAATACTAATATAAATGCAAAGCAATTGTATTTTTTGGATAATAATGTTTATTATTTAATAACTAAAAAAGAAACTTTTCAGTTGTTATCTTATAAAAATTTATGGAAAATTTATGAAAAGTTTTTTTTTTCATTATTTATGCAAAAAATAAAATTGTTTTATCAAATTATATATTTTTGAGTTTATATAACTTTATAAAAAATTAACGTATTGTGTTAAATTTTGTATTTAAATGTTAATTAATTATGTTTTTACACCATATTGAATTTATTAAATTACGAGTAGCTTCATCTGCTTCAAGATATATAAATTATTTTAAGAATTCTTTAACTATACAAAAAAAAGCAAAACAACTTTCTTTAAAAAAAAAATCTTTAGCCGGTCGTTCTTCAAAAGGTAATATAATTTTTTGAACTCGAGGTTCGTTGTTAAAAAAAATAAAAACAATTAAAATTAATTATAATATTCGTAATATTCGTTTAAATTTTATCGCTAGTTTTCAGTTTCTTCCATTTAAAAATAAACTCGTTTCTCTTATTTTTTTTTCTAATGGGGGCGTTACTTATCATATTACAACAGACGAACATGTTTTATTTTCTTATACATATTTAAATAAAAAAAAAAATTTAAGAAAATTTTTTAAAAAACCTTATTGATCGTTTATATTTTTTTTAAAGAAATTAATTTTTATAAGTTTTGTTGAATCTGTTCCAGGACAAGGTGCGCAATACAGCTTAAGTTCTGGAACAAAAGCAAGGTTAATGGTTATTGATAAAATTTCACACACAGCTTTGATAATACTTCCGTCAAAATTAAAACGAACAATATCTTACTATTCTACTGTTTTTTTGGGAAAGATCGCATTAGAACGTCATAAAAAGTATAAAAATACTAAAGCAGGGTTTTGAAGGTGTAAAGGGTCTAAACCTCTTGTGAGAGGTGTTGCTATGAATCCAGTTGATCATCCACACGGTGGTCGTACTAAAGCAATACGTTACCAAAGAACTCCTTGAGGAAAAACTACTAAATTTAAATAATGAGAAATAAGAAAACCTCTAAACTTTTATTTTGTTGCCCAAATATTTGAAAAAAAATTTTTTTTTTTAAGCAAAGCTTTGTATTTAAAATGAGTGAAAAGCTTTTTTACAATAGGTCTTCGGTAGTACCAAAAATTTATACCAATTGCAATGTTAATATCTATACTGGTAAATCTTGACATGGTAGGTTTATAAACCGATGAATGGTTGGTTTTAAAATCGGTGAATTTACTTGAAATAAGAAAGTTGCTTTATATAAAGCAAAACAATTAAAAAAAAAAAAAAAAAAAAATGAAAAAATAAATGAAATTTGAACAATTGTTAAAAATATATTGAACACGCGGTTTTTATTTTAATGGTAAATTAAACAAAACTGATTTTAGTTTACAAACAATGTTTGATAGACTTCCTGGATTATCTTATAAAATTAAAAGTTGTTTTATAAGACGTTTTGAGCTTAATCATCATTTTAAAAGTTTTAATAGAAAAGAAATTATGTTTACTAATATCTCGTCTAATCAGAAAAAAATATTAAATTTATATTTTTTAAGTATAACGAATATTAGAAAAAATATGAACGAATTGGTGCGTCTTAACGTTATACGATTATACTTGATTAAATCGTTTAGAGGTCGTGCGCAATTATTGGGTAAACCATCTAGAGGTCAACGAACTTGATCTAATGCTTGAAACGCTTACAAATGTAATCGAATTGTTAAGTTATTTGTTAGTGAAATTGTTAGAGCAAGGAAATTAAAACAAAAACCACAAAAAATTAATTACAAAGTTGTAAAAAGAAAGTTTAAAAAACAAGTTTTTAAAATTAAACCTCTTCAAACTGAAAAAAAAAAAAATTTATGATTTTAATGTTTTGCTAACTAATGATGATTTTTAATAAAAAACCATACGCAATTTTTTTGATAAACTACGGTTTTTTAACCTTTTGAACTTTGTTATGCTGGAACTTATTACACCTATACCAACATTTTAATTTTTTTAATGAAAATTTTTATCTTAAAACATTTAATTTAGTTTTTAAAATTAATCATGTAAAACTTTTAAATACTAATAATAAATCAAAAATTTTTAAAAATTTTTTTAAAAAAAAAATATATTTTTTGTTAAAAAAAAAAAATTTTTTTAAGAAATTTATATTTCTAAAAAAACGTTATACGTTTTTTTATTATAAACACTTAACTAATTTTAATTATATTTTTCAAAATTGACATTTTTTAATAGGAAATGATATAAAAGAACGCACTTGGTTTTTAACAATTGAAAATTTTTTAATACAACAAGATCATAACGTTTTTATTAAAGAAAATAAATTTTATAAAGATAATGACTCTTTGTTTTTAAACTTTAAATATAAAAATAATTTATTAGCTAAAAAAATTTTTTATCAAAATTTTTTTTATTTTAATAAAACTAATTTTAATTTTTACGAATATTATTGCTTTACGTTTATTAATTTAAAAATTAACAAACAGTTGAAATTTGTAAATTTTTTTGATTTCTTACAAAAACCGTATTTATTTTTAAATAATAACTCTTATTTGCATTTTTATGATAAAAATTTACCGCATTGAACATTAGTAGTATTTAAATTATATAAAGAAATTGGATTTTCTTTAAAAACCGAATTAAATAAAAATTTTACTAATTTTTCTATTTTTAAAAAAGAAATTATAAAAAATATTTATAAAAATAAAAAAAAATATTTTAGCTCCTCTTTATCATTTTTTTTGAAAAAAAACTCTTTAACTTCTCATTACATTAAGCATAATAAAAAATTTATTAAAACACATAAGTATACTAATTTATTATTAAATAAGAAATTTAATAAATGTTTAAAAACTTTACCAATTTTAAATAAAAATGTAATTACTAAAAATATTATTTTTTTTCATAAATATTTTAAAAATTCGAATATTTTAAAAAAAAAAAAATTTATTATAAAATGAAATAATTTGATAATTTTTAAAAATAATTATTTTTTTTCCAAACTTAAAAATAAACACTTATTTATTAAAAACATTAAACGCGATAATCTTTTATGAAATACGATAAAATTTTATAAACCTAAAAATTTTAAATTATTTAAAAGACTTAAAGCCTTTTATAAAAAAAAAAGATTTGTTAAATGTAAAAAAAGAATTTTATTTTTCTATTATAACATTTTAAAAAATAATAACAGATCGCAAACTTTTATATTTATAAAAAAAATTAATTTTTTAAAAAAAAAAAACTTACCTTTTCAAATAGATTTTACAAATTTTAAAAAAATAAATTTTATTTTTAAAAAATCTTTTGTTTTTAATATATTTAAACAAGTTATTTACATAACGTATCATAAAAATTTATTTATAAGCCCTAGAAATGGTTTTGTATACTTATTAAAACAAAAAAATACCGTTAACGGTACTCAACAAGAATTGGCAAATTTTAAAAAAACAATAAACTCTTTTAGACATAAATATGAATTACATAGGATTTTAATGCAAGAAATTTTTAATACCGACTTTGTAGAATTGTTTTCTAATAAACATAAATTATCAAAAAATAGTGAATTTTTTGATATTTTTAGTCGTAACGCGTTGACTCATTTAAGTGATAAAGTAGGCGATGCTTACAACGTCTCACGTTTGTGCCGAAATGTAAACTTTCTTCAAAAAGAATATACATCGCCAATGTTACTATTATTTCGAAATGTTAACACCTCTGAATTTAATTTTAAAAAAATTAAATTTAAACCTGGTTATCAAAGATTATGACGTGAGTTTAGAGAAATTTTTAGGCATAAATTACGTTTTAGTTGCAAATACCAATATAAACTTACTAGATATGTTTCTAAATTTCATAAATTTAATAGGTTTACTACAATATTATCTTCTGAAATGTCTCTTTTTAATTTACTAAAACAAAGTGGTTTTTTTTATTATAACAACTTTATAAATGATTTTATAAAAAATGAAATTATTTGAGTTAATGGTTTATGTTGTTTAAATTTAAACTTTCAACTTTATATAAATGATTTTGTTCAATTAATTGTAAATATAAAATTTTTTTTTTTTTTTAAATACTTAACGAATTTTTTTTTAAAAAAAAAAATAAAATATAAAAGTCAAATTCAAAAAAAAAAAAAATTCGCAGACTATAATTATTTTCGAAAAAAAAGCTATTATATAACTGATAAGGTTTTAACTGAGAAAAGTTTTGAAAATGACATACCTACTTATTTAGAATTAGATTTTTTTACATTATCAATTTTTATTATTTACGAACCGTTTTTAATTCAAGATTTTGATAGACCTGAAATATTTGACACTAATTACGCAACTGTTCAAATGTATAATTGAAAATATATCAATTAATCGCAAACTTATCATAACTATTTTTTTTATTATGTGCCTAACGTTCGTTTGAAATTTTTATGTTAGGATTTTGAAATCAAATATCTTTAATTTCTGACAACCAACTATACCATACAATTCTTATTCTGAAAGAAAAATTAAAAGCTTTGTATTAAACTTTGGACCACAACACCCAGCATCTCATGGAGTATTACGCTTAGTTGTTCAACTAAACGGTGAATTAGTAGAAAGAGCTGACCCCCATGTTGGTTTTTTACATAGAGGAACTGAAAAATTAATAGAAAATAGAACTTATTTGAAAGCTTTACCTTATTTTGATAGATTAGATTATGTTTCTATGATGACGCAAGAACATGCCTTTTGTATTGCAATTGAATCTTTATTAAACACAACATCTTACGTTTCCATTTATGTGCAAATTAGGGTCTTATTTGATGAACTAACTCGTATATTAAATCACTTATTAGCTATTTCGACCCATTCATTAGATGTTGGAAACATGTCACCAGTTTTTTGAGCATTTGAGGAACGTGAACGAATAATGGAATTTTACGAACGAGTCTCAGGTGCTAGAATGCATGCTGCTTTTTACAGACCAAATGATATTGATTGGACAGGATTAAATTATCAATTTTTTACAGATATTGCTTTATTTGCTCGTGACTGTTTCAAATCTTTAACTGAAATTTTTACTGTTTTAGCAACGAACCGGATATGAAAATCGCGTTTGGTAAATATAGGAAGTTTAAATTTAACTGATGCCTTGTCTTATGGAATCAGCGGTCCTGTAATTAGAAGCGTTGGAGTTAAAAAAGATATGAGATTTTTAAAATCTGAAACTTATTCGCATTATTGATTTCTTTCTATGCAAGGGTATTTAGGTAAAAAAGGTGATAGCTATGATCGTTTTTTAATACGAATTCGTGAAATGTACGAAAGTGTTAATATTATTTACCAAATTTTAGCAAATTTAACTAATTTTAATAATAACATTTATTTGCAAGAAAATAATAAATCGCAAAACAATGTAAATTTTTTTTCTTTTTTTGATTTTTTATATTCGCAAAAATATAAAAAATTAAACTTAAATACGAAATATAATTCAATGGAGTCGCTTATTAACCATTTTAAAGAATATAGTGAAGGGATTAAAGTCCCACGCGGTTTTGTTTATAAAGCTGTAGAAGCTCCAAAAGGAGAATTCGGCGTTTCTTTAATTTCTGACGGAACATCAAATCCTTATCGTTGTAAAATAAGAACACCCGCTTACCACCATATTCAAGTAATGCCGAGGTTAGTACAAGGTCACTTTTTTGCAGATTTAGTTACGGTTTTAGGGTCTCAAGATATTGTTTTTGGTGATGTTGATAGGTAATGAGGAAAAAACAATGAGTGCTGCTAGATAAACTTAAACGAAAATTGTTTATAAAAAATGAAATAAAAAATATTATATATAATAGTTGTTTAAAAAATAACTTTTTGCCTAATGTTTTAAAATATCATGTATTTTATAAAAAAAGTAAAATTACTAAATGAGGGATATTACCACAACAGTCTAACCGATGTTTCGTAACTGGAAGAGCATGATATATTAATAAATTTACACGACAATCGCGATTTGTATTTCGAAAAGAATCTTACAATGGTAATATACCTGGATTTAAACGCGCAAGTTGATAAATTTTTAATGTGAGATTTAAAATTATTTTTTTTTGATATAATTTATTCCGGTTTTATCTCTTTTATAGATATTATTTTGCAAATTTTAAATACCTTAAGTCCTGTTTTAAATAATGGTTTTCAAACATTACATTTAAAAAACAACTATCAATTCCCCCAAAATATGACATTTTACTTTTCTTTTAAATTTTTATTATGTATATTTTTTTTAATATTAATAAGAGGTGGTACCCCAAGATACAGATATGATTATTTAACAAAGCTCGGTTGATTGAAATTTATAAGTATTATACTAACAAATTTTATCTTATTAGTAATGTTATTATTTTCGTATTAAAAATGAAAATGAAAATTGAACAATTAATAACTTATTTACAATTCTTCTATATTTGATTAATAAACTTCATTTTTTTTTTTTTAAAAAAATATAATTTTATTTTTTTTTTTAAAATTTCAAATTACAGTGATTTTTATTGATTTACGTTTAGTAATAAAAAATTTACTAACGAACTAATATTTTTTAAAAAATAATATACTGGAAACTAGCTTAATCGGTAAAGCGTTAAACTTTGGATTTAATGACTATGGGTTCGAGTCCCGTGTTTCCAACTTGAACCAAACATACTGGCTTTCTTATCTTTTAAACCATTTAAAAATAAATATGAATAAAAAAGTATTATCTTTCCATATTAACTTTAATACGAGTCTTTTGCAAAATTTAAAAATTTTTAAAAATTTTGGTTTAATTTCAAAATTTTCAATAGAAAAAATTAATAATAAATATTATTTTCTTATACAAATTAATATAATAAAAAATACTTTTTTTATAAAAAATATTAAATTACTTTCTACACCAAGTAAACCATTTTTTATTACTATTAAAGCGTTAAATTTGCTAAATAAAAAAAGCGGAAATTCTGTTTACGTAATATCTTCGGGTATGGGAAATATTACACATCATAACGCGCTTAAATTAAATAAAAGCGGGAAACTTTTATATGTCTTTTATTAACTCTAAACGTGAACTATAGCAGATATTTATTAAAATTTAAAACTTATTTTCGAAACGTCAATTACTACGCAATGCCCGAGTCAATTTTATTTATATTTAGAAAAAGATTAAACCTTATTTTCCTTTTTCTTTTCTTTTTTTTATTAATATTTATTAACATTTTCTAATATGTAATAAAAAAAAGGTTATAATCGTTGTAATTTTTATTAAGGAAAATAAATTAAATTTAACAAATAGTTAGATAATAAACTAAAATTTATTTATAATCTTACAAATATAAAAAAAAATTGTGTAAAGATGAATAACTTGTTATTTTTATTGTTCAATACCGCAATGGCAAATATTTTTTTTTCTATTCAAAGTTTTAAAATAAAACTAATATCGTTTCGCTATGGAAGTCTTTTTGAAAAAAGCGTAATCTCTTTTTTTTTTCTTAAACGACCGTTTTTTTATTTTAAAAAATTAAATAAAAATTTTAATTTTAATAAAAAAACTTTTTTTTATTTTTATAAATTTTTTAAAAATAACTATTTAATTTTTATTTTTTTTAATAATACAAAAAATATATTTTATAAATTCTTATTAATAAATTTTAACTTTCAGCAATTATTTTTCGTTTTAAGACAAAAAACTAAAAGTTTGGTTATATTTAAAAAAACAACCGGTGAGGGTTTGTTTTACATCAAAAACCTCTTTTTTATTTTTTTTATCGATGCTTGTTTAACAGATGATGAACCTTTATGAGAACCGGTTGAATGAAGTTTAGTGCAAACATGGTTACTTTTTATTTTCATATTTGCATGAATTGCTGAAAATTTGATAACTAGCCGTTTTGGAAGTTTTACAGGACGCGACAAACGTATTTGACATGCTTGGTATAAAACTTTTTGACTTATTGAATTTTGATATATAGTTTCTTACGCCGCCGCCGCACTTGTTGTTATTGTTCCCTTTTATTATGAGATTACCTATTCAATTTCTTTTATATTTTCCTGATGACATTGGTATTCCAGAGTTTTTTTTTTTAAATTTATAAGTATTTACACTATTATAATAATGCTTGGATATTTATTATTGATTAACCTTAGATGATTAAACTGGAAAAAGTTATTTTTTATTGTTTTACTTGTTAACCTATTTATCGCTTATAATTTATATATTCATTTTTTATTTGCCTTTTTTGGTTATTTTAATGATCCCATTTGATATCAAAAAACACGATTTGTAGATTATATACAACTAAGTCATGAACCTTTAAAATGAGGTTGAGGTCCTTCTAAAAGAGATCACTTTACGTACCACAAAGCTACTACCGTTTTTTGATTTAAAAACGATAGTCCGTTTGCGGGAGCTTTTTTAATGTTTAATTTGTTTTTTTTTTTATGTTTTTTTTTTTTATATATTTATTGAATCGTATTATTACGAAAAACGTATACAACTAAGGAAATTTCTTATACCTTTACAACATATTGTGTTTCCAGTTTAAAACAGTTTTTCTTGTTTTACTTATTGCTATACATCTTTATATTTTTTAGCTTTATTTTAGGTTATTGACGTTTCCCAATTGAATTTATTTGAATAACTAACTCACATAGTTGATTATTAAATTTTTTTATAATTATTAAAGATCTTTTTACTTTACTTATTCAAAATTTTAAATAAGTAAAGTAAAAAACGAAAATTGTTATTTATTAAAGCTGCTAAAGTTTTATCTCTTAGTTTTGTTTTTATGCCTTTGATGGGTTGTGCTGTAGCAACCGGATTAATATTCGCTTCTTTAATTAGAGGTATTTCTTATGCACCAGACTTAGAAGAAGTTTTGTTTAACTATACTACATTAGGTTTTGCCTTTGTTGAAAGTTTTGCATTTCTTTTATTTTTCGTTGCTGGAGCAGTTGTTTTTTTGTAATTAATAAACGTTTAATTGTTTTTAGTTTTATGATTTTTAAAAGTGTCATAAAACTTAAACAGGTTGCAAAATAGCAACAAACCCCCTTCAATTGTTCTTTTGGGAAATATGAGTAGCCCCGGTATTAATAGATGAGGTCATAACTTGTTTTGATACCACCATTGGTATGCAGATAAACAAAAACAATTAGTTATTCAACAAGATTATATATTTAATAAACTTATATATAGTTATTTGTTTTATGGAATTTTTTTCCCTAAAAATATTTTTATTTCTAAATATTGATATAATTCAATTTTAAAAATTAAATGGGATATGCACCGTTTGTTTGATGAAAAACATTATAGAATGGTTGAAATGCGTAATGAATTTTCATTAGAAAAATTTAAACAAAAACATCGCGTACGCGCACCACAATTATATTATTCAAAGATTTGGATTTTACGTTTTCAACACTGATTAATTATTAATTTTTATAGTTTAAAACCTTTTAAAAAAGTTAAAAACCCGTATAATAAAGATATTTTTAATACTAGTCTTATTTCAGTAAAAAATTATAAAAAAAAAACAATATTAAAAAAGGTAAATTTATTATTTAATTATATTTTTTTAAATTTAAAAAAAAAAAATAAAATAAATTATATTTTTTAAAAAATTTTAAAATTATTTTTAAATTTTTAAATAATTTATAAATTTAATTAAATTTATAAATTATTTCTTATCGAACTTTATAGATGAGCAACTTACGTAGTTACTAAAAAAAAAATACAAAATAAATTATCTCAAGTTGAACAGGATTTAAAAAATGAATTATATTTGGATTTGTTAGAGGAGGAAAGCTTTGATAAACTTTCTAACGAAATAATGCCTTGATTTGAAAAAAATGAAATTAATTTTATTACCTGACAAAGTTATTTTGATCAAATTTATATAAACGAACCGTTCTCTATTTATAATTCTAATTATAATACAGTAAAAACAAATTCGTTTTATTTCTTATTATTAAATTCAAATTTAAAAAAAAAAATAAACGATGATCAGTTTGATATAGAAAATTTAGATTTTGAAAATGATTTTTATTTGACAAAAAAATCTGAAGATGTTGAAACTATTTATAATTTTTTTTTTTTAAGAAAGTCATCATTTATAAAATTCTTTATTGATAATCTTATTGATACACCTACATGTTTTAAGAAAATTAAATCTATTAAAAGGAGAAATCTAGAGTTACCTGTACTAAAACTAATTAATTTTTTAATGAAAAATGGGAAAAAAGAACAATACTCTAAATCATTTTTTAAAGCCCTTATGCCATATTTTCTTAAAAATACGCAAAAATTAAATTCAAAAAATAAAAATTCTATTTTTTTTTATAAAAATAATACTTTTTTCCTGAATAATACCAATCTTAACTTTATAAAATCTTTAAACTATGATTGGTTACATATTTTTTTATTATTAAATAATGTTATTACGTTTGGTAAAAATGAAGTAATAACTGAGATATTTCCTACAGAAGAATTTAGCTTTAACTTAAATTACAATAATACGCTAAGTAATGAAGGAAAACACGTTAATTCTGATAATTCAATTAAACATTTTTTATTTCTTAAACTTTTAGCAATATCACCAGTTTTTAGTTTTTTTATAAAAAATATAGATAAAAGTGTTAAAAAGTTTTCTCGTGGTAAATCCGGTAAATATAAATTAACTTGAAAATATGTTGCAATTTATAAACGATTATTAGTCGCACTAAGGTTTTTTATTAAAGATGTTAAATTTTCATATGGTTTAAAATTTATAAATAGGTTACAATCCTCAATTTTTAATTTAATATTTAAACCTAAAAATAATTTTTTATGAAAATCAAAAATTTTTTCGCATAATTTTGTTTTTAAAAATTTTAAAAAAAGTTTAATGACTTCTTTAAAAACGATTAAATAACTAATTATTTTTAATATAATTGTTATGGTATGGCTTTATTAATAAAAAACAAACTTTAAAGCATTTTGTTAATAAAAATAAAAAATTAAAAACTAATTTGAAAGGTAGGAAAATAAAGTTTACTTACCAACATAAAAATAATTTAAATACTTATAATCTTTTTTTTTATATACCTACATCTTGTAATTTTTATATTTTTAAAAATAATAAGACTGTACTGCAATTTTTAACATGTAAAAATTATTGTTTTTATATATACAATAATTTATATTTTTATAATTTTTGCGTTAATTACGATTTTTTATCCTTTTATTTTGATATTTCAGCAAAAACTCTTAATTTTAAATTTAAATATTATAATAACTTTTACGCGATTTATTGAAATCTATTTAAAAAAACCTTTTTTAGTTTTTTTAAATTTTTTTTTAAAAAATTAAAATTTAAAGGAAAAGGTTATTATATTTTTAAAAATTTTCGAAATACTATCGCATTGCAATTTGGATATTCACATAAAATATACATATATAATTATTTTATTTTTGTTAAATTTTTATCAAAAACAAGTGTAATTTTGTTTGGAATAAACAAAGATGATATAAGCTTAAACGCTTTATTGTTACATAATACTAGAACCTATAACATATTTACTGGAAAAGGTGTTAGATTTTCAAAACAAATTATTTATAAAAAAATAGGAAAGGTTAGTAGTTACCGTTAATTATTTATTAAACATGATCTTTAAGAAATGTTTATTACTTTTTTTTTAAAAAAATTATGATTATTTTTTAAAATGACTTTTAGTTATTTATCTTACCAAACCTTTATTACCTTTTTTTTTTTTTGAAACAAGTATTTTTTTTTACTACTTATTTTAATTTTTTTCAGTATTTATTGTTTATAATGTTTTCTAATTTTGGGAGATTTCGAAGTTTTTTTTAATTACATATCAGTTATTGTTTTAGGTTTTGTCGTGTATAACGTTATTAATTGCTTTTCGTTTCGTAATTTGATAAGAAGGTTTGGTTTTGCTAAAATTACTCGTAAAGATTTTTACGAATGCGGGTTTAGACCTCAAAATCAAAGACCTGTAAGACTGTCTATACAATTTTTATTAATTTGTATTTTTTTTTTATTATATGATATCGAGTTAGTTTTTATATTCCCTTATACAGCAGGAGTTATGTTTAGTGGATATTTTGATTCAATGTTAATTATATTTTTTTTTTGCTTATTTTTATTAAGTATTATATTTGATTACGAGCGTCACGCCTTGTATTGACAATTTTAAATTAAATAAAAATTTTTAAAATGCCAAATAACATTTGGTTGAAGGTAGATATTTTAGACGAGTTCAATGAGGATATCATCCAATATTTCAAAGTATCGACGCTGTGACAAGTTGAGGTTGAAATTTGGTCTCTTTTTCAGGCATTGTTTTATCTTATTTAAATTTTTTTGTTAATAGACTAGTCTTGCCGTTTTCTAGTGTTACCTCAGTAATTGGTTTTATGTTGTTAATTGCAATTGTTTTGCAATTAGTCTCTGGTTTTTTTTTAGGATGATATTATATTCCCGAACCGGGATTAGTTATCGAATTACGTGAAGAAATGTTTAACGATACGCGTTTCGGTGCTGAAGTTTTTTACATGCACGTTAGAGGTGTCGATACTATTTTTGTTTTGTCTTACATACACATTCTTAAGAAAATTTATCTTAAGAATTACATTACCGCAGAGTCTGATGGTTGAATTTTAGGAGGTTATGCTTTTTTTTGGTTTCATTATATTATTGCTTTAGGAATATGCTTAAGTGCTACACATTTAAGCGACTTAACTTTAACTATTATTGCTAATATTTATTGATCTTTATTTGATAATATTTATAAAACTTATTATGTTATTTTTACAAATAAACATTTGAATATCGATCAAATGACGAGATTAATGATGTTTCATTACTTTACACCATGATATTATTTATATTTAATACAATTACACGTCTTATTTTGTCACGAATCTTGAGATTCAGATAGTGGAGAAAGTACTTATGAGGATAAATCAGGATCTTACATTTCTTGATTTTATGACGCTTTTTTAAAAGAAATACAAGACGCTTGGTATTGAACATTAATTGTTTTTATTTACTTCTGATTACATCATTTTAATGGACACACTGTCAATTATTTTTTTTTCGAAAGATGAAATATTTCAGAGTTAGATGAGATACGGTTTTACGGCGTCGCACCTCACTGATATTTTCGTCCATTAATGGGTGTTTTAGTTATATCACCTACACATTATGAAGGTTTAATGTGATTAGGTTTGTTTTTTATCTTACTAACTTTTTTACCAGTCATTTATAATTTTTATAATACCTTTAATAAACATATTCCTACAATACCTATGCAAAATTCTTTAATACAAACTTTCGCATTTATGATTTTTATGTTATCTCTCTTTTGTACGGCAAGTATGTTACCTTGTGGACGATATTATTATGAACCAGAAGGTGGTTATGTTGGTAACCCATGAGTTAAGTTTTCTTTGCAATATGTTTATTTATATTTAGCTTGATTTGTTCATCATTTAGATTTAATAGATCATTATATTTTTCAATTTTTTCAAACTTTTATTCGTAAATGTATGAGACTTTATAAAAAATATTTACAATTTTTTAAACAAACAAACTCAAACTTTAATATATTTGACGCTATTTTAATCAGTGATTCTAAATTTTTTTTTTTAAATAAGAATTATAATTCGAAATTTAAAAAAAAATAAAGGTAAGTATAGTTCAGCGGTAGAACAGTGGATTGTGGCTCCAAAGGTCGTAAGTTCAAATCTTACTATTTACCCATTGTTTTTTTTATTATTTAACAAATACTCTAACTTTACTATTAATTTTAACAAACTTATTTTAACAAATATTGATAATTTTATTACAAATTTAAACTTCTTAATACGATATTTTTTGCTAAATGAATTAATTTGACAAGAAGGATTTTTAGTCGATTTTTTGCAAAAAAAATTAATAGATAACTGAATAAAAAAATTTTTAATATGCGCCTCTTACTTGTTTAACGAGCGATTTATATTTGATAACTTAATTAGATTTTTTTTAAATTTAATTATATGACCACTTCATAAAATTTCAATTTTTAATTTTAATAACGTGTCTAATTTATTTTTTATTACGATATTTTTTTTTATTTTTTTTTATTTCATATTTTATTTTTTATTTGTTTTTTTTTTAATGTTTTAATATTATGAGTGAGTTTAGTCTAGTTACCTCATTAATTTTAGTTTTTATCACACTTTTCGTTGTTTTAGTAGAAAGAAAATTTTTAGCATATGCGCAACGAAGAATGGGTCCAGCAATTATGGGCCGTAACGGAGCATTTCAAATAGGATTAGATTTGATTAAATTATTAACAAAAGAAATTTTTATAATACCAAGACCAACATCGGTTACGGCACCAGTCTTTCTTACATGTTTATATGCCACACAACTAATGTTTTCACAAAATTTTATATGAGGCCCCTCCTTATTCTTATTTGAAAACGTAGATTCTTTAATACTATATCATCTAATTTTAGTTCTTTTTGGAAATATTTTTTTTATCTTGGTTGGTTTAGTAAGCCAGTCTAGATACGCTATGATAGGTACAATAAGAGCTCTGTTACATATAATATCACTAGATATTTTTGTTACAATACTTTACTCTTTACTTGTTTTAAGCGCGCAATCTGCTAATTTTCATGATTTTGTACTGAATCAAAACATATCTTGATTTATATTTTTATATAGCCCATCAGCATCTGCGTTTATTACCATTCTTTTGCTAGAATCTAAAAGAACCCCTTTTGATCATGCAGAAACTGAATCAGAAGTTGTTTCTGGATATTCTGTTGAATATAGTGGCCCAATGTTATTAGTTTTTTACTTAGCTGAGTACATACACTTAATAATATCTTCCGTACATTTTATTATTTTTTTTTTAGGTGGTTGATTTGCTTTAAATTTTTTTTGATATTTACCTGCTATTTTTTTGAATGTTAACGAAATAAATCATTGAAATTTTTTATTTTACTAATTGAATTTAAATTTGAAAAATTTATAATAAATGATTTAGTTAATATCTTTACCGATCACTTAACTAATTGATATTTTTATATTAACTTTTAATTTTATGTAACTAAGTATAATTACGTATTTTTCTTTAAAATATATTCTTTTTTTATTTAATATATTTATTTTCCTCTTCTCTTTCTTCTTTTCTTTTTTCGTAACAATAATCTTTAATTTTAACGTGATTAATTTTTTATTTAAAATAAATTTAAATGAGACTTTTTTAAATTTATATAATTTGTGTTGAACAAGCGTAATTTACTTATTTATATATATTTTTTTTATTTGTCTGATATTGTTATGCTTTACTAACAAAATAAATTTAATAACTTATTTTTTATTAATTTTTTATTATATATATCTTTATGAACTGGTTAATTCCTTTAATGTAAATAATAATAATTTAAGTTATTTAAATTTTTTTTGAAATAATTTTAATATTTTTTTAACTAATAATTTAAATAAATATCACCCGTTTTTATTTTATTTAAACATTTTTTTTTTCTTTTTTTTTTTTTTTTTTCAAAAAATAAAAATTTTATATTTTAAACCGTTTTCTTTCTTTTTTTTTAAAAAAAACGTAATAATTGACATTTTCGTTAATTTAATTGTTTTATTTTTAGGAAGTTGATGAGCTTTTCAAGAAGGTACTTGAGGTGGTTGATGAGCTTGGGATTCTTCTGAAGTTTTCGGACTTTTCTTTTTAATTTTTTTACTCTTCTTTATACATGTAAATTTTAAATTTAAACTTGTAATTTTACATAGATATGATTTTTTTTTATTTTTAGCATTTATACTCTTTTTTTATTTTTTTATTCAATTTAGTTTTGAGCTAACATCGCATAACTTTGGTATTAATTTTTTATTTTTTTTTAATAATAATTTTTTTTATTTAGAACTATTTAATTTTTTACTAATAATGTTATTAATTTTTTTTAAAAATAATTTACTAAATTTATTTAATTTTAATTTATTTTTTTTTTGTACAAAAAAAACACCACCGTTCCTCTCCTTTTTTTTTAATATTTTTATAAAAATCATATTTTTCTTTTACACACTAATCACGTTTGTTTTATTAGTTAATTTTTTTTTTTGAACAATTTTTGAAATTAATATTATTTTTGTAAATAAAAATTACCCCGTATTAAATTATTTTTTAATACTTTTTTTTTTAACATATTTTACACAATTTAAATTTAATTTTTTTATCTATATATTTATATTTAATAATTTTTTATTTACTTATAATTTATATTTCTTTATAATTATAAATATTTTTAGTATTTTACACTGAACAATTGTTAATTTTTTATATATTAATTTAATAAATTTTAATTTAATTAGTGTATTTATTAAATTTAAATTTTATACTTTACAACTAACAATGGTTTTAAGTAATTTAAATTTTAATATAGATAATAATTTATTATTTTTATTTTCTTATTTAATAACAGATGATTTGTTATTATTAAATTGAAAATATTTTCATATTTTTAATTTTTTTTTTTATAATGCTAATAATAGTTATTTTAATTTTTGATTATTGCAAAATATTTTTTATTTTATTAATTTAATAATAATTGAAGATCTTTTCACTAATGCTTTATATTTAATTTTTGAAATTTTTTTAACCTTATTAATTATTTATTATTTTACAATAAAAACTCGATTTTTTTAAAAATACTTACGTGTTAAGACAGTTGTTCCAACAGTTATATAATTGAATAAGGTATAAAACTTTACCAGTATCTGTACTATTTAAAAATCGTCTTTTTTTAGAACGTGATTCAAAAAATAAACGTATTTCTAATAATTTTGGCTTAGCTTTTCGTAATTCAAAATGAAACAATTACGAAATGTTTAACATAAAACATAACTTTAAATATAATTTATTTTTGTTCTTTTTATTAATATTTTGCCTAATACTTACACCATATTGTTATTACTTTAATATTTACGTTATGAATTCATTTTTTTTTAATAATGTATTTTTTATTGTATGAACTTGTGTAGACACGTTTGATTATTATTTATCTTTCTTTACTTGATTATTTATAACAGCATTAAGTTTGTTTTTCAACCTTTCTTATTCTTATTTTTTTTTTAATAAATTTTCGAAACAAAAAGCTAATGGTTTTGCCCAAGAAAGTTTAAATATAAAAAAAATTAAAAATGATTTTAAATTAGATACACCTTGTTTACCAATATCTAAAAAAGATTATAAATGATTTTTATTTGTTTGATTAAATAATAAATCTTTTAATAATAATAAACAAACAAGTTTTAAAAAAACAATATTAAGTAATTTATTTTCTGAACATTATGTTAAAACTAATTGAATGTTCTATTCTACTTTTTATGTAGAATTGTATAAGCTTGTCTTTTTTTTAAACTTAATCGATAATGGTAGTTCTTTATATAATTTAAAACTTAGTTTATCTAAGTTTAAAACAATTTTTAATAGTAAATTAGCATATAATTTTACACAATCATCTGTGCTTTTTATTGAAAAATATCAAAATATAATTTTAAATTTTTATTTATCTAAAATAAATAACTATTTTAACGTTAAAAATAAGTTTTTTCAAACAACGCCATTTTTAAATCATGAATGAAATTTAATTTCTATTAATGCTGATTTAAACACATATTCAACGACTCTAAATAAAAAAACTACTCTATTTTACATTAATGATTTATGTTTACAAAATTTAATTTCAAATTTAAACAATTTTATGGAATTAATCAACTTACCGAATATTATAAATAACCAATTAAACTTTTCTAAATGAAATCGTTGATTATACCGTTATTCTACCTTACATCGTAAAATTTTTAAAAATTCACATAAATTAACTATTTCAAAAAAAATAATTAATTCGGGTTTTTATAACATAGACTTAACAAAAAAAAATATATGATTATCAGAATTTTTTAGAAAATATAAAAATACTGACTTAACTAATTATTTTTCAAGATTACTTTATAATAATTTTTTAGAAAAAAATTCTTTAATTTTTACACAAAACAATTTATTATATTCTAATAATTTTGATACAACTTTTAATTTAAAATTAAACGCTAATTACGAAAGTAGTTTTTTTTGAGCTTTAAAACGTTTTTACTTTTATAACAGCTTAAATAGTAATAATATAAACCAAGTTTTCATTTTAAAAAAAAATACAATAATTGCTGATAATTTAAATAAAAATTCTAAATTTTTAAATAAACATTATTTTTTAATAAATAACTTAGCAACTTCTTATATTTTAAATTTCTCACAATTTTTTATTAAAAATTATGAAAATGATTTATTTATTAAAAATGATTTATTTATTTGAAAATTAAAAAATAAAGATGTTTTTTTATTTCTTACTGATAATAATTTATACAAAAAAAATAATTCAACCCTTTTATGTTATTTTAGTATGCAATGTCCAATTTTTTTTAGTTATTACCATAACTTTATTAATGCCAATACTACCGCTAATTTTAAGAAATGTAAATTTAAAAAACATAACTTTACTTTTCCTAAACTTAATAAAAACTTGTTAGGATTAAAAAATGATAACTTTTTATTAAACGATCTAGCTTTAGTAACTATTTTTAAATAAAAAAAAATAAATTTTTGTTGAGCTATGTAGTACAAAACTTTGTTAGTTTTAATAAATATATAATGATTACGCCAAAATTTAAATGATTTTGCTTTTTGTTAAATTTTAACATAATATTTAATTTTTTTAAATTAAATTTTTTTTTAAAAATAAGCAAAAAAGTTTTACCATACACAAATAATTTATTTTTAAATATTTTTAAATATTTTTATATAAATTTGTTTTTTAAATTTTTTTACTTTTTTGATCTTACTACCGTTTCAAATTATAATAATAATTTTTTAAAAAGTCTTATATGTAGCATTTTATTAAACTTTAACCTTAATTTTAAATACCACCAACTTAACGAACCTTATGATTTTTCAAACCAATTAGTCGCAAATTGATACTTTTGTAATTATAAAATTATAAATTGTAAAATTAATAAATTAACTTACGAAAGCGTTTACTTTTTTTTCATGTTTTTGAATCTAAATAATTGATCCACGTATTATTCATTTTTTAAGTTTCGTTTTAATTTTTTAATTATTTTAAATAATGTACAAATTTATGAATTTCTAAATGGTTTTTTTTTATATGTTTATAATTATTAAGCAAATAAACTACAATTGTTTATTAAAATCTGCTTGTTGTTTTTATTTAGTAACTTGTTAATATTTTTCCCCATTATTTTATTCCTTCATTGTATTTTTATTTTTTTATTTAAAAAATGAATTGGACCTGTTGGAACATTTTATGCCTCGATATTTATTTTTGTCATTTCATTATTTTTAAACCTTAACGAGTTATATTTAATTTTAGTAAATGGTAGTTATTTTTATATCGATTTCGGTCGTTGATTCTTTTGTTTAGATTTAATAGATTCACATTTAATATTTTGCGTTGATTCGTTAGCACTAACATGTTCTTGTTTAGTACTTACACTAACTATGCTTGCTTTATATTTTGGTGTTGAGTACATGTACAGAGATGCCTTTATAAATCGTCTTTTATATTTATTAAATTTTTTCGCAACAAGTGTTATTTTTTTATTTTTTTGTTATGATTTTTTTTTAATCATAGTTGCTTGGGAATGCATTGGGTTGTTTTCATTATTATTAGTAAACTTTTATTCAATGCGAATTTACACAATTAAAGCTGCTTTAAAAACTTTTGTATTTTCGCGAATAAGTGATATGTTTATGTTTTTTTCTTTTATCTTAACAATTAACGTTTTTAACACTACTGACTTATCTTTAATTTTTTTACAAATACCCTTTCTGTCGTTTCATTATATATTTATTGGCAAAATAGCTATTCATTTTTTAACTTTGTTTAGTTTTTGTTTGGTTACTTCAGGTATTATCAAAGCTGCTCAATTTTTTTTTCATGTTTGATTACCAGATGCTATGGAAGCACCTACCCCGGCTTCAGCCTTAATACATTCTTCAACTTTAGTCGTTGCTGGTATTTTTTTAATTATTCGTTTTTCAATTTTATTTGAGTTTACCCCATTTGTAAATTATTATTTAGCATTACTCGGAGCTATAACATTGGCATTTGGATCAATTACTGCTGTTTTTCAAAATGATATTAAAAAATTAGTAGCATACTCTACAATAAGTCAAATTGGTTATCTAGTTTGTGGGTGTGGTTTTTGTTGTTATGAGGAAGTTTTAATATATTTAATAATACATGCTTTAAATAAAGCATTTTTGTTCATATTAGTTGGTTACATCGTACATTTTTTTAACGGTAATACTGATATGCGACAAATGGGTGGTATTTACCTATACTCATTTGATATTTCAGTTTTACTTTTAGGGGTATGTTTTAATTTAACAGGTTTGCCATACAGTGCCGGTTTTTTTGGAAAAGAGTTTTTACTTTTTCAATTACTTAGGGATGACTTATTATCAATCGTTGTTCGAGGGTGTTGATTAGTTAGTTTTTTTTTCACGCCTATTTATATGTTTACTTTAGTTTTTATTGTACTATACGGCCCTAAAAAAGGAGTTTTAAGTACTTATTTGTTATTTTGAAAGTTCAATTATTACGCGAATAATAAAGTTTTAATTAATAGCTTAAATAGTAATTTTAACGTTATTAATTTTAATTTTTTTTTAACGCACAGGTTTCAATTTACAATACTAACGTGTAAACCAACCACTTACATATTATTTAGTTTTTGATGTTTTTTTTTTTTTTTTGGAGAATTTTTGTTATTAATGATTTTTAACTATTCTAACTTAACTGATGTAATACCGTCTAGTTTTTTTTTCTTATTTAAAACACATACAATTTTTTTAATTACAAACAATTCTTTTTTATTATCAAACTTAATAATGTTTTATATTTTATTTTTTACTACGTGTGCTTTTATTTTTTTAATTAACTTAAGATATTCATTTAATTATAAATATTTTAATAATTTATGAATATTAGATTTAATTTTTATTTTTTTATTTTTATATATTTTAAATCCTTACATAACTTTACTTCTTAGTTTATTTATTTTAATTTTTATTTTTTTTAAAAAATTTTAAAAACACACAATTATATTATTTAATTTAACCTAAAACGTAGTTTAAAAAAAAACAATTATATTAAGAATAATTATTATAAGGAAATCTTATCGTTTTATATTTGTTCGTATATCTAACATATTGAATTAATTACTTCTTGTCCGCTCTTACATTACCGTTTTACAAATGATTTGGTTCGTACACTTGATTTATTGAGTTAACAAACCTTTTATCAGATTGGACCGACATTATTGCTTTTTTTTTCATCCTTTTTTTATTTGTTTTGTTTTTTGATTCTATTAGGAATAAATTGTTTTTTATTTATAATAGTACTTTTTTTAAGACTGCTGTCGCAATTTTTAATCTTTTACCGTTAAGTTTTTATTTTAGAGTTTTCTTTAAAAACTTGGTAAATCTTATTAGTTTTTTATCTAATACCTTTTATAATTTTTTTAAAAAAAAATAATTTTTTTTTACTGATTCAGACGTTATAATTTTTTTTACATATTATCAATTTTCTCCGCTTAGATAATTTCTGCTATTAGTGATTTATTATAATAAATTCTTCGTGTTACAATGATAAAATTAAAATAACCAGTACTTTAGTTTATGTAGTAAAACAGTCGTAAAAAGATATAATAAGGTGCAAACCCTTAAAGTACTATTGAAATTTTCTAAACTTAAACTAAACAGTCAATATTTCCTTACGAATACCATAGAAATAACATATTTTTTTAATTTTTTTAAAAATTTTTTTAATTTTTTTTTTTACTATAATACTTATTTTTACAATAACAATTTACAATATTTTTTAAAATGTTGAGAAAAAAAATTGCAAACGTATCGTTATTTTGAAGTTTATCCCGCATTTTTAAAACCTGATTTTATTGTACACACTTCGGTTAGAAAGCTTGATTTGTTTGTTGAAAAGGGTAATACTTTAAATTTAAATTTTAGTTTAATTAATATAAAAAAAAAAAATTATTTTAATTTTATTAAATTTATAATAACGTTATCTTTTACATTAAATTATGCATGATTTCGCGATGGTTCAGATTTACATTGCAATTATAAATTATTATTTTTTAGCGAACTTAGTAATCGTTCAATAATTCATAGCAATAAATATATCATGAAATGACTAGATAGTTTTTTGTTAATTTACAATATTTTTTATTTTAACTTAACGATTTTGTTCTTTGGGAGCGTTATTTTTAAAAAAAATATTTTAGCTTTTAATTGAAATAACGCAAATTTTAAAATAAATTTATGAAAAAAAAATTTTAATTTTTTTTTTACTAAAACAAATAGTTTTGATACAAGAATTGATATTTTTTGTGAAAGATTAGCGTATAGCGGTTACAACTTATGTTTTATTACAGATTGTTATTTTCATTCTAAAAATATTTATTATTTTAATAAATTTAATTTTTTTTCTATTGGTTTAATTTCATCAAATTCAAACCCCTGACAAGTAAGTTTTGCAATTCCTGTAGGAATTAGTAATATTTTTTTACAATTTTTATTTATTAAATTTGTATTAATTATTAAAAAATATGTAAATCAGTTAAAATACGAGCATTATAAGTTTTTATGATTTAAAAATACAAATATTTTAGAAAAATAAACAATAATTTTTTTTACGTTATAAATTAATTTTTTATTTTTTAAAATTAATTTTTTTTTTTGATATATTTAAGCATTTTATGTATAAAAATGTTTAACAAATTGTTATTTATTTCTAAATCTGAAACAACTATTGGATAATTTATATAAACCATTAAGTGTGTTACTTTAGGAAATTATTTATACTACTACTAAAACTAACAATATGGTTTTATTTTTAAAAATAGAATTTTATAATTACGTAAAAAAAATTAAACTAAGCTTGCCATAACGTTTTATAACACGCATGTGTACGCGCATGCGTACGCGTATACACGTTTATGAATATTTATAAGTAAATGTGTAATTTTCTAATAATATTAGAATTTAAAAAATACCTAAAGATAAAATTTATAACAAAAAATTATATTATGCTTTTTATAAAGTTTTAAAATTACTTAATTTATAATTAAATTTACCGAACCAAATCTGGTGATGGAGCTGATTCATACTCATGCTTTAATAAGTTCAATTCTTGTTGGTTCGCTCTATGTTAAA